>Ga0256842_1000192_pt1 | contig 54316 bp, 48 predicted proteins | sample 4559240metaG_FD_185973 | JGI IMG/M metagenome (GOLD analysis project Ga0256842, IMG submission 185973) | Hydrothermal vent microbial communities from Guaymas Basin, Mexico - 4559-240 | ecosystem: Environmental > Aquatic > Marine > Hydrothermal vents | place: Mexico: Guaymas Basin | collected... | reverse complement strand
AGAAATTTCTGGTTAGTAAAACCTAAAAATTTAACAAAACTACCTCTTAACCTTGAGAATGGAGACTAATAATGAGAGAATTTTTAACAACAGAGAGATTAGAACCAACTAAAAGGTTAGTTGTAGAGAGAACAAAAGATTTCGGTGAGATATATGATGTTTTTGATCGTGATGATGCAGCATCTCAAAGTGATAGATGTATTCAGTGTGGAGATCCATTTTGTTTAAATAAATGTCCATTACATAACTATATCCCTCAATGGTTAAAATCTGTTGCTGAGAAAGATTTAGAGTTAGCATTTAAACTTTCAAATGAGCCATCACCTTTTCCAGAGGTTATGGGGAGAGTTTGTCCACATGATAAACTTTGTGAGGGTGATTGTACTTTGAATGATGGTCATGGTGCTATCACTATTGGTTCCGTTGAAACTCATATTACAGAAGCTGGATTTAAAGCTGGATATAAGCCAGAGTTTCCAGGAATTACTACGGATAAAAAAGTAGCAATTATTGGAAGTGGACCTGCTGGTCTTTCTGCTGCAACATATCTTCTTCGTTCAGGAATTGCTGTTACTATGTATGAGAGTGCTGATAGAGCTGGTGGGCTTTTAACTTATGGTATTCCTAATTTTAAATTAGATAAAAAAATAGTTGAAAGAAGAGTTAAGCTTCTTGAAGAAGCTGGTCTTAAACTGGTTTTAAATACTAAAGTTGGTGAAGATATCTCTTTTGAAGATCTTGCTAATGCTCACGATGCTATGTTTATCGGTGTTGGAGCAACTAAAGCTAAACGAGCAGGTTTAACTGGTGAGAGAGCTTCTAATGTTTATGATGCTATGGATTATTTAACTGCTATTCAAAAAAAGAATTTTAAAACAGATTATGATAAAAAATTTGATTTTAAAGATTTGAATGTAGTTGTAATTGGTGGTGGTGATACTGCTATGGATTGTCTTAGAACTGCAAAAAGAGAGGGTGCTAAATCTGTAACTTGTTTGTACCGTCGTGATGAATTAAATATGCCTGGATCTAAGAAAGAGTATAAAAATGCGATGGAAGAGGGTGTTAATTTTAGCTTTTTAGCATCACCAAAAGAGGTAATATTAGATGAAAATGGTAGTGCGATTGCTGTTGAAATTATAAGAACTACTCTTGGTTCTAAAGATGAAAGTGGTCGTCAGAGAATGGAAGAGATTAAAGGTAGTGAGACAAGGATTAATGCTGATGTAGTAATTATGTCTTTAGGTTTTAATCCTGCAATACCTTCATTTTTAGCAGAAAATGGTATTGAAACTAATAGCTGGGGTGGAGTGATTGTTAATGAAGATACTCATGAAACTACAACTACTGGAATTTATGCTGGTGGTGATTGTTATAGAGGTGCTGACTTGGTTGTTACTGCAGCATATGATGGTCGTGAAGCAGCTAGAAGTATAGCAAAAGCTCTTATTAAATAAATTTGAGTAGTTTTATATCTCTAAGTATTTATAAGATATAATATAAAATATTGACAGAATTAAGGATATCTTTTGAATTTATTAAACATTTTTTCTAGAAACTCAAATAGTGATAAAGTTACAAACGAAGAGACTTCGTCTCATTGGGTGAAATGTAAGTCTTGTCATTCATCTATGTATTATAAAGAGGTTGAGAATCAAAATTATGTTTGCCCAAAATGTGGGTTTCATATCAGGCTTGGGGTGGATAAAAGAATAGAACTTTTAGCTGATAATGGTACATTTGTAGAATATGATGATAATTTAAGACCTATTGACCCATTAAAATTTGTAGATAAAAAATCTTATCTTAAAAGAATAGAAGAGGGTCATAAAAAAACTGGAAGATACTCATCAGTTGTTAGTGGTGAGATGGAAATGAATGGTGTATCTGTACAGGTTGTTATTTTTGATTTTTCTTTTATGGGTGGCTCTTTGGGGTCAGTTGAAGGTGAAAAGATAGTTCGTGCAGTAAATCGTGCAATTGAGAAGAAACAAGGTGTTGTTATCTTAAGTGCAAGTGGTGGAGCAAGGATGCAAGAAAGTACATTTTCTCTATTACAAATGAGTAAAACATCAGCAGCACTTGCAAAACTTGCAAATCATAAACTACCTTATATCTCTGTCTTAACAGACCCAACAATGGGTGGAGTGAGTGCTTCATTTGCTACACTAGGAGATATTATTATTGCTGAACCAGGAGCATTAATTGGTTTTGCTGGGCAAAGAGTAATTGAACAGACTATTGGTTCAGCTCTTCCTGATGGTTTTCAAAGAGCAGAATTTTTACTAGAAAAAGGTTCTATTGATATGATTGTAAATAGAAATAATCTTAAAAATACATTATCAGATTTACTTACACTTTTAAAAGTATAATATGAGACTATATGCTCTATGTGATCAAGAATTATTAGATTCTAAACATATTACAATAAAAGATTTTATAGAAATTGCTATTAAGCATAATGCTGAAATTATTCAATATCGAAATAAAAATTCTTCTAATGAAGCGATAAAGCAACAATTATTATATATAAGAGATTCTTTTAGTGGTACTTTAATAATTAATGATTTGTATGAGTTGATTGATTTTTGTGATGGTGTTCATTTAGGACAAGAGGATCTATTAAAAATAGATAGTGACATTTATAAAGCATCTGAGATTGTTAGAAAAAAAATTGGTAAAAATAAATTTTTTGGCATCTCAACTCACAATGAGAAAGAGATTTTTGAAGCGAACAAAATGGATCTCAACTATATAGGATTAGGTGCATATAGAGAAACATCAACGAAGAGGGTTAGTACTGTTTTAGGTAGAGATGCTGATCTTATTGCTTCAATTTCTAAGCATCCTGTTGGAATTATAGGTGGTGTTAGAGTAGATGATAAGTTTGTTAATATTACTTATCATGTAATAGGCAATGGATTATTATAGATTATGAAAATTAATATAATTAGTATAGCAAAAAAAGAAAAAACAATATATGATCCTTTGTACAAAGAACTTACTAAAATGAGTTCTAGATTTGCAAAAATGCAAGATGTTGAATTATTTCCAAAAAATGTTGCAAAAGCACATACAATCTCACCGCAGGTGTCTCAAGAAGCATATACAAATGTTTTAGAACCATATTTAAAGAGTGGTTTTAATATCACTTTACACCCTGATGGAAAATTAATTGATAGTTTTGAATTTAGTAAGCTATTAAATGATAAAATGTCTGTAAATTTCTTTATAGGTGGAGCTTATGGTTTCGATGACACTTTTTTAGAAAAAAGTGATGTTGTTATAAGTTTAGGAAAATTAACAATGAGTCATAAAATAGCAAAAGTTGTTTTATTAGAACAAATTTACAGGGGTTTCTCAATTTTGAGTAATCATCCGTATCATAAGTAAATATATTAAACAAGGATAGCAAGTGCAAAACAGTGAATTTAATTATTTTAAAGAGTTATTAGAGGGAAGAAAAAAGCAGATAGTGAAAAATATATCTGGTGTTAATGATGAACTAAGTCAATTAAGTTCATTAGAATTAAATGATGAAGGTGATTATGCATCTGTAAATAATAATTCAATGGTTGAAAGTGTAATTGTACAGCAACAAATGGATGAATTAAAAGAGATAGATGTTGCTTTAGGTAAAATTGTAACTAAAGAATATGGTATTTGTGAAATGTGTGAAGAAAAAATAACTTTTCAAAGACTTAAAGTTAAGCCACATGCAATTTACTGTGTTGATTGTAGATCAATTGTAGAAAAAACTAAGTAAATAGGAATTTATTATGCAGATAAAAAGATATACAATAGCTTCGTTTATATTAATGGTTTTAGTTTGGTTATTTATAAGTAACTATATCCCTCAAGGTACAGATAAAATTAGTATAGATTTTTTTGGTATACAATTACCATCATTTAGTATTGCTTTTTGGAGTGTTGTTCCTGTATTTATATTATATCTAGCAACTATTATCCATTTTTCATTTTATGCTATTTTAGGAAGTTTTAAACTTCGTAAATATGAAAAAGATTACAATAAATTAATTGAATCAATTGTTGATGCTTATTTAGGTAAAGCTGATAGAAATCATACTTTTAAAACACAAAGATATAAACTACTTGGAACTCTAATTGATCATTCAACAATTTTTCCAAATAAAGATATTACTAGTCTAGTTAGTGATAGTAAAATAAATAATGTTGTAAAAACTATTGAAGATCTTAAAAATGGAAAAGTTGTAGAATTAAAGAAATTTGGATTAGATAAAAATAACCCACTAACAGCTCAAAATGATAGAAATCGTTATAAAAATGGGGATGTTATGGCTAAAGAGATTCTATCAAGTAAGGATAGATACTCAACTGAATTAATTTCTGAAGTATATATGGATTTTGTAAAAACAGCTCCTTTAAATGCGATTGAAAATAATATAAAATTTCTAACAGTAGAAACTTTGTATACTATTTTAAGCCGTATCAATGCAGATGAAAATCCTTTAGATATATCAAATGCTTCTCTTAAAAAGTTAATATCTTCTATTGAACTGACTTCATCAGAGTATATTCAAGTATCTAGAATCTTATCAAAAAGTATGATTCCAGAACAAAGAATAAAGTTATTTGATACTATCGCTGAAGAAAAAACAGAAGCAATTGATGCTCAGTTATATACTTTATTTGATTTAGAGGTAAATGAATCTGCAAATGAGATACTTCAAAATTCACAAGAGAATGAATATTTGAATTTTAAATCTTATAAAGCATTAAAAGATTGTAATAAAAACTTTAGTATAGAATTGTTTGTATAAACATTATGATTAAAAATCTATCTTTTGATAACCCTTTATATGTTTTAGCACCACTTGCTGGTTTTACTGATTTACCTTTTAGAAGTGTAGCTAAAAAATTTGGTGCTGATTTAACAGTAAGTGAGATGTTGAGTTCAAATGCCTTAGTGCATAATTCTGCTAAAACATTACATATGCTTGAAAAAAGTCCAAATGAAGATCCTTATTCTGTGCAAGTTGCCGGATCTAGTGTTGATATTATAAAAGGTGCTATTGAGATTTTAAATAATCAAGATGGGATAGATATTATAGATTTAAATTGTGGTTGCCCTGTTCCAAAAGTTGTTGGACATGGAAGTGGTAGTTCTCTTCTTTTAGATTTACCATTGATGGGTAATATAATAAAAACAATTAAAGATACATCAAATAAAAGTTTAACCAGTGTAAAAATTAGGTTGGGCTTTAATGAAAAGAATCATATAGATATAGCTAAAATTGTTGAAGATAATGGTGCTGATTTTATTGCTGTTCATGGAAGAACAAGGGCAGGAAAATTTACATCAGAAGTTGATTATGATGCTATTGCTGAAATAAAAAAATCAGTATCAATACCTGTCATAGCAAATGGTGATATAGATTCTTATGATAAGGCTAAATGGGTATTAGAACATACTGGTTCTGATGGTGTTATGATAGGGAGAGGTGCTGTTGGAGCACCATGGATTTTTCATCAGCTAAAAACAGGTGAAAAAAAAATTTCAAATGAAATAAAACATAAAATTATAATGGAACATTTCGATAAAATGATAGAGTTCTACGGTTCAAGGGGAGTTTCTATGTTTAGAAAGCATACTCACACTTATTCTAAGGGTTATGCTGGTGCTTCAGTACTTAGAAATAGTGTTAATCATATTAATGATATATTAGAGTATAGAGATGTTATAGATAATTTTTTTAAAAATAATGAGATTCTAATATAATGCTAGATATTTCAAAATCAATTAAAATATTAGATGATAGTGATATATCAGACAATATACTTCATTATACATATAATACAAAACATCTTATATCTTTAATAAATAGTGGTATTGATAAGGAAGATAGTTTATATCTTAGCTCTTATCGATCATTTGAGGGTGAAGTATTTGAAAATTTTATTTATGAAAAGCTTTTACGATATGCTGAACAAACTCCAGAGGTTGATAAATTTATTTTAAAGGGTTATCATCAAGATAGGATAAAATCACATCCTAATACACTATCTATAAGTGAAAAGCAACAAATTGTTTACAGAACTAAAACTAGAGAAATTAGTGAATTTGATGCAATGATAATTACAAAAAATAAAGAATTATATTTTGTTGAAATGACTTTAGTCAAATCTGTTTTAAAGCTTCGCAAGAGATTAAGAAAGAAAAAAGCTCTTTTAGAGATTATATTTCCTGATTATACGATAAAAGCATTAATTATCTTAAACGAGGGTGCGACTGGAACAAAGCAATTTCCAGACTATTGTAAAGTTTGGTTTACAAATGAATTTTCAGCAAAAAATGTTTTAGAGTATATTACAAAAAAAAGTAGTAAAAACTTAAAACCAAAAGAGCTTATAAATTCTTCAAAAATGGTAGAAGCAGACACTTTAACTGTTCATCCTTTTAGATACTATAATGTAATGATATGGATAACTAAAACACTTAGAGGACATAAGAAACATGTATTAGATATGTACTTTTTAATGAATTTTAAAGTTCAACGATACCATGATTTATATAATAAATTTTATATTGGTTATATGAGTGTTTCAGAAGCAAGAAATATATTAGATATTGATGATGATTATGTAGAAAATCAAAAAGTCGTTGTTGCTATTGAAAAAAAACATTCATCTGAAATTGTATTAACATACTATATACAACTTGGAAGAAAAAAACTTTTCTTATACTCTTTTAATGATGATAATGTGATGAGTAAAGAGAAAAAAGATCCTTATGGAATTACCGTAACAGAAGTTTTTCATATAAGCAAATTTATGAATAATAGTTATGAGCTAAGTTTTCAACAAATTAAAACTATTAAAAAGTTATTAAAATATAATTTTGAAAATAGCAATAATTAATCTTGATAAGATATTATTGCAGCTTTTTCTTTATAATTTTGTAGGGATTCTTTAGCTTTTATATTTTCATCATTTTTAGCTACATTAAAATAGTTTTCAAGCTCTTCATGTCTATCTTGTAGAATTATATCAAAATCACTTTGAGTAGATGGCTTATTGTCTGTGAATTTATCTAATAATATATTACTATTCCCCATTAAAACAAGATAGCTTTGATTTCCAAATTCTAACATCACAACACTATTATCACTATTTAGATTTTTTTGGAACTTAATTGATACATTGTTTCCTTTTTCATTAGTTAACTCTTTTTCATTATTTGACTCTGTTTTATTATTTTCTTTAAATAGCCAAGGGTTTGTTTTTTTATCTCCCATTTTTAAAGCTATTTTTTTATTAACAACAAAGAGTATTATAATTCCTAGTATAAGAACTGTAATAACTATATAATAGCTTGACGACATATTTTCATTCTTTTTTGTTGGAAGAGATGATAATGATGGGGATTTAGAAGCTATTTTTTCTTTATCAATTTTTGAAGTAGTTTTTTTAATAAATCTAAGTCTTAGACCATAAGCATCTGCTGTTTTTGATGCCTTAAGTTTAACATTATCTGGAACAGTTGCTACTATTTGAGTAAGTGTTGTCATAGGGGTGATAGTGATTGAACTTAGATATGATGATGATAATTTTTTTATTTTTGATGATTCAATAAAAGCATCATCAAGTTTAATGATTATTTTAGAATTACTGCTACTTTGTCTAATCTTTCCATTATATGGAGTATCAAATGTAATCATCACATCGGCTCTATCCGTTCTGTCATATATGTTATAACTTAAAATTTTTGAAGCATTTAAAAAAAGTGGTAGTATTAAAATAAGTAAAAGTTTAATCATAATCTTTCTTTTGATAGATAGTATAAAACAGCACTAGAATCTAAAATTTCATTTATACGAATTGCAAGATTTTTTTCATAAACCATAACTTCACCCTTTCCAAGTATACGACCATTAACATAAGATTCTACACTTTCACCAGCTGGTTTTTTCAGATCAATGATGCTACCTTTTTCATATTTTAAAATTTCTGCTACACTTGCTTCTGTTGCACCTAAGTCTGATGTGAATTCAACTTCCATATCTAATAGACCTGAATAGTCCATCCATGAAAGTTCATCATCCTTATTGGAGGTATCATATTTGTTGATTTGTTTTACATCTGGTTGGCTCAACTTAATTCCTTGATTGAAATTAGAAGTTCATCGTCTCCTATTTTAAAAACTTTAAAATCATCATATTCTAAATCATACTTATCTATTTTAACAAAGTGAGGAGTTTTCATAATAAATGTATTTTTATTTTCATCTTCAGCAATCACTTTTGCACTACCTATAATTAGATTAGCAGTTTCAAGTGCCATATCTACAAGTGTTTGTTCATCACAATCAGTTTCTTCAAGAAATATATATGAAATTCTTTGCATAAAATTAAAATCTGATGCTAAATATATTCTATATTTTTTTATATTGTTAGTTTCTATATCAATATATACTATAATTGTTTTTTTATTAGGGATAGTATCAATAATTTTATGGGGTTCACGGATTTGGTGAATGCAAAAATTCGCTGAGGCTGTAATGATGTTGTTTAACATAGAGTACCTTTTATAATTAATATTTTATTATACTTTAATTAGATGTAAATAATAAGTAAAATTTTAATTAATAGTAGTATAAAAAGAGATTTGAGTAAAATAATAAAATATAGTGGAGTCAAATGTTTGAATTAATATTTTTAGGTTTATTTGTAGGAACATTGTCTGGACTTTTCGGTATAGGTGGTGGAACAATCCTTATCCCTATACTTTTACTGTTTGGATATGAGATGAAAAATGCGATTGGTATATCTGTTGTACAGATGGTCTTTAGTTCAATTTATGGTAGCTATTTAAATAATAAAAAAGGGACTTTAGATATATCTATGGTAACTATCATAGGAAGTGGTGGTTTTTTTGGTGCATTGTTGAGTGGATATGTTGTTGTTTATCTAAGTAGTGAAATTTTGGAATTTATATTTTTAGCTTTTACAATATTTGCTTTAGTGAGAGTTTTCTTTAAAACTAAAGAGCATAAGTTACAAAAAAATATAAATTCTAAAATACTTTTTATAATAGGTATATTACTTGGAATTATGAGTATGAGTATTGGTGTAGGTGGTAGTATTATATTGGTACCAATATTAGTTGGTTTTTTATATGTTCCACTTAAAAAGGCTATATCAGCAGGATTATTTTTTGTAGTTTTTTCATCTATTGCTGGTTTGATATCACACTCTATTTTAGGAAATATTGATTATGAAAGTGGTGTGATTATTGGAATATCATCACTAATTGGTGTTTATCTTGGAGTACATTTAAAAGATATAATTAGTGTAGATTTACATAGAAAAATGCTAGTGTTTTTCTATTTTTTGATTGTTAGTTTTTTAGTTAAAAGGATGTTTTTATAACATATACCTAAGGTTAATATATGTTATAAATGTTCTATTTTACTGAAAAGAAGTTCCACCATCTATAACGATAGTTTGACCAGTTAACCATGAAGCTGATTCAGAACAAAGAAATGCACAAGCACCTGTTAAATCAGTCGCATCACCCATTCTACTTAGTGGAGAACGCTTAACAACTTCAGCTTTTACAGTTTCGTAATTAGGAAATGCTTTAAGTGCATCTGTATCAATTGGACCACCACTTACTGCATTAACACGGATATTTTTCTCACCAAGTTCAGCAGCAGCATATTTTACCATAGTCTCAACAGCAGCTTTATTTGTACCGTGACCAGAGTAGTTTGGAGTATATACAAGGTTACCAGTTGAACTCATAGAGATGATAGAACCACCACCAGTTTTTTCCATTCTTTTTACTGCTTCTTGAGAACCAACAACAAATGCTGAGACAGTTGCAGTATAGATATTTGTTAGACCTTTTGGTTTAAGTCTCATAAATGGAGCAAAACCACCAACAACAGCACGACCAGAGATGATAGCATTTGAGATAAAGTAATCAAGTCTATCAAAATCCTCATCAAACTCTTTATAAACATCTTTATATGTGAGTGGTTCCATAATATCTAGTTTGTAAGCTTTTGCTTTAATACCAAATTGAGATTGAATATCAGCAATAATCTCATTAGCAATATCAATATTTGAAGCATAAGTAAATGCTACATCACAACCTTTTGAAGCGAACTCATAAACGATTGCTTTACCGATTCCACGAGTACCACCAGAGATAAAAAGAGTTTTACCTGTCATTGTTTTTTCAGCCATTTTTAAAGTCCTTTAATATCGTAATTTTTCATAACTTCTTCGATTTTTTTCATACTCTCTAAAGATGGGGGAGTAAGAGGAAGTCTATATTCTAAAGTATCAATAAGTCCTGCAATATACATAGCAGCTTTGATAGGGATAGGGTTTGATTCGCAGAACATTACAGAGTTAAGTGGATAAAGTTTATCATTAATAGCTTTAGCCCCTGCAAAATCACCAGCTAATGCTAGTCTTACAAGTTCTGATTTCAGATCAGGCATAAGATTAGAAGTTACAGAAGTGATTCCAGCTCCACCATTTGCTAAAATAGGGTAGTCGATAGCATCATCACCAGAAAAAACTTTAAGTTCAGGACAACGAGATAAAAGTTCAACTGTTCTCTCTAAAGAACCTGTTGCCTCTTTTACACCATAGATATTTTTTACATCGTTAAAAAGTCTGATAGTTGTATCTGCTGAAATATCTACCCCTGTTCTCCCTGGTACATTGTAAAGCATAAAAGGTAAATCAGGTACAGATTCTGCGATAGTTTTATAGTGTTGGTAAAGACCCTCTTGAGATGGTTTGTTATAGTAAGGTGAAACAGAGAAAATAGCATCTACTCCACAATCTAAAGCTCTTTTAGCTGTATTTATAGCTTCGGCTGTAGAGTTACTACCAGCTCCTGCAAGTACCTTAGTGTTTGTGCCTTTACAAACTTCAACGGCAATCTCCATACATCTAATATCTTCATCACTTGTAAGAGTAGCACTCTCACCCGTAGTTCCAACTGGACAAACTGCGTCCATACCGTTGTTAATTTGTCTTTGAATTAATGCAGCATAAGTTTGCTCATCTAGTTTTCCATTTTTAAATGGAGTTATAAGTGCTGTTGAAGAACCTGTTACGATATTCATCTTTATACCCTTTTATAATAATATGCAATTATATCTAAAAAGCTTTAAGTGTTTTTAAATTTGTGTTATCATTAAGAATTATTATGAGTTTTAAAGGTGAAAATTGAAGAAAAAAGATACTATTAAAATTACTGGTGCAAGAGAAAATAATTTAAAAAATATTAATTTAGAGATACCAAAAAATGAGCTAGTTGTTATGACTGGAATTAGTGGTAGTGGTAAGTCTACCTTAGCTTTTGATACTCTTTATGCAGAGGGTCAGAGAAGATATATGGAATCTCTTTCATCTTATGCCCGTCAATTTTTAGATAGGGTTGGTAAGCCTGATGTAGATAAGATAGAGGGGCTTACTCCAGCTATCGCAATAGATCAAAAAACAACTTCAAAAAACCCTCGCTCAACAGTTGGAACTATTACTGAAATATATGACTATTTTAGACTTCTTTATGCTCGTGTTGGGATTCAGCATTGCCATAAATGTAAGAAAGTTATTTCACAAATGTCAGCTTCAGATATTATTGGTGAGGTTGCAAAACTACCTGATGGTGCAAAGCTTGTTTTATTAGCTCCACTTATTCGTGAAAAAAAAGGTTCTTTTGCAGATTTATTAGAATCTCTTGTTCATAAAGGATATGTTAGAGCTATGATAGATGGTGTAATGGTTAGGCTTGATGATGAAATAGAACTCTCAAAAACAAAAAAACACACTATAAAAGTTGTAATAGATAGAGTAGTAGTAAAAGAGGAAAATAAGGAGAGAATCTCTGCTGATGTTGAAAAATCATTAAAAGAGAGTTATGGAGAGTTAGAGATAGAGATTCTAAACCATAAAGAGTTAGATATAAAAGTATCTCATATACATTATTCTGAACATAATGCTTGTTTTGATTGTAAAATCAGTTTTGATCCACTTGAACCTTTATCTTTCTCTTTTAATTCACCAAAGGGTGCTTGTCCAGAATGTGATGGTTTAGGGCTTCGCTATGCACTTGACCATGAAAAAATTATAGATCAAGACTTAAGCATAGAGAAAGGCGCTGTAAAAATTGTTTATGGATTTAATAAGGGTTACTATTTTACATTTTTAAAAGGGTTTTGTGCCATAAATGGTATAGATGTAACTATCCCATATTCAGAATTGGAACCTCATCAACAAAAAGCGATACTGCATGGAAATATAGAAGAGATTACTTTTCTTTGGAAAAAGCACGAAGTTAAAAGAACCTTTCCTGGAATCATTAGAATCGCTTACGATATGTTTAAAGACCAAAAAGAATTAGCAGACTATATGAGTGAAAAAGTTTGTAATATTTGTAACTCAAATAGATTAAAATTAGAATCTTTAGCTGTAAGAGTTGCTGGTAAAGGTATATCCCAACTTTTAGAGATGCCAATAGCAAAAACTTATGAGTGGTTTGCAGATAAGGAAAACTTCTCTTATATGAATTCAAGAGAAACTCAAATAGCACAACCTATTTTAAATGAAATTCGTGAAAGATTATATTTTTTATTTGATGTTGGCTTAGGTTACATAACACTGGGTCGTGATGCTAGAACTATTAGTGGTGGAGAAGCTCAGAGAATTAGAATCGCTTCTCAAATAGGAAGTGGGCTTACAGGTGTTTTATATGTTCTTGATGAGCCAAGTATTGGTTTACATGAAAGAGATACTCAAAAACTAATTCGTACTTTACGAAGTTTACAAGAAAAAGGTAATAGTGTAATAGTTGTTGAGCATGACAAAGAAACTATTGAAAATGCAGATTTTATTGTAGATATAGGTGAGGGTGCTGGAAAATTTGGTGGTGAAGTTGTTTTTAGTGGAACATTAGCCAAACTTAAAAAAGCTAAAACTCTTACTGCTGATTATCTTTATGGTAGAAAAAAGATAGAGTATTTTTATAGAAGAAAGCAAGATAAACATATAGAGATTAAAAATGTAACTCTTAACAATATAGAGAATCTTAGTGCAAAGATTCCATTAAATAATTTTGTTTGTATAACAGGAGTAAGTGGTAGTGGAAAAAGTTCATTAATGCTTCAAACTCTTTTACCAACTGCGAGAGAGTTGTTGAATCATGCTAGAAAAGTAAATAAGATAGCAGGTGTAGAGATAACAGGGCTTGAACATGTAGATAAGGTTATTTATCTTGACCAAAGCCCAATAGGTCGTACACCAAGATCTAATCCTGCAACCTATACTGGTGTGATGGATGAGATAAGAAATCTTTTTTCACAAACTAAAGAATCTCAGATTCGAGGGTATACAACTTCACGATTTAGTTTTAATGTTAAGGGTGGTAGATGTGAGAAGTGTCAGGGTGAGGGTGAGATTAAGATAGAGATGCACTTTCTACCAGATATTTTAGTAAAGTGTGATAGTTGTCAAGGGCGAAGATATAATCAACAAACTTTAGAGGTTCTTTATAAAGGCAAGAGTATTTCAGATGTCTTAAATATGAGTGTTGATGAAGCTTTTAAGTTTTTTGAGCCTATCCCTAAAATAAATTTAAAATTAAAAACAATAGTTGATGTTGGTCTTGGTTATATTTCTCTTGGGCAAAATGCAGTAACACTTTCAGGTGGAGAAGCTCAACGGATAAAACTAAGTAAAGAATTGAGTAGAAAAGATACAGGAAAAACTTTATATATTTTAGATGAGCCGACAACTGGACTTCATTTTGCTGATGTTGATAGACTTACAAAAGTTTTACATAACTTTGTGGAGTTAGGTAACTCTATGTTAATAATAGAACATAACTTAGATATGATTAAAAATGCTGACTGGGTTATAGATATGGGTCCAGAGGGTGGTTCTGGTGGTGGATTGATTATTGCCGAGGGAACACCTGAAGATTTAGCAAATGATTATGAAACAACAGGTTCATATACAGGTGAGTATTTAAAAAAAGAGTTAGAACTACATAGATAATAAAGGTGATATATGAAATTTCCATTAATTAAGGATATAGCTACAACTTCAGTAATAAGTGTAGATATTGATGATGCAATAGCTACTGCGATAGAGTGTATAGTAGAAAATAATCATAGAAATTTGATAGTTTTAGACAACGGTTCTTTTAGAATTTTTTCAGTAATAGATTTATTAAAAGTACAAAAAAGTGGTATTAATTTATCATTACCTTTATCTAGTTTGAATCTAACAAAAATGCCAACTATAAAAACAACTCAAAATATTTTAGAAATATTAGGTGATTTGAATGATTCTGTTGAATTTATCTGTGTTGTAAATAAAGATAATTCTCTATATGGTGTGATAACTAATAGTGATATAACTAGTAATATAGACCCCGAATCATTGATGGAAAATTACAGATTATCAGACTTTTTAAAACTAAATAGTGAGGTAAAATGGGCTAATAAAACAGAGATAACATCAAAATTACTTAGTATAATGGTTGATGAATCTTTTGATAATATAGTAATTGTTGAAAATTTTAAACCGATAGGAATCTTAACAACAAAAGATGTAATTAATCTTGTTAAATATGAAAAAGATTTTAATGCTCCTGTATCTCAATATATGACTACTCCTATTGAAACTATACAAAAAGATTCTACAATTAAAAAGGCTTTAGAATTTATAAATAATAAACAATATAAAAGAGTTGTTGTTGTAGATAACAATGGTGAGTTAGCTGGTATTATCACTCAAAAAGAGTTAATATCTTTGACTTACTCAAAATGGGTGATTATTATGCAAGAGCATCAAGAAGAGTTAAATGAACTAAATAATTTGCTTAAAAATAAAAATATAGAATATGAAAAGATGGCTTCTACTGATTCTCTTACAGGGCTTTATACTAGGTATACATTTTCTAAACTTTTTATAAATGCATATAGTGCAATGGCTCAAAGAGATAATGATATGACACTTATTATGTTAGATATAGATTATTTTAAAAAAATAAATGATACTTATGGACATAATAATGGGGATAAAGTTTTAATACAAATCTCAGTATCTGTTTTAAAAATTTTAAGAAATATAGATATTATATGTAGATGGGGTGGTGATAAATTTGTAGCTTTATTGCCGACTGCAAATATAATAAATGCAACTAAAATAGCTCAAAAAATAAGAAAATATATAGAAAAATTAGAGATAGATGAGGTTGGTAAAGTTAGTGTAAGTTTTGGTGTGGCACAAGTAAGAATTGGGGATAATGTTGAAAAAGTTATAGGTAGAGCTGATGAAGCACTTTTTTTAGCAAAAGATAGTGGAAAAAACTGTGTAAAAACTGAATTGGATTTGTAAAGTAGTTATTAAAAATCTTTGATATAATTAGGAAAAATTAATTAAGGTTATTAAATGTCTACATATATTTTTGGTCACACTAATCCAGATTCAGATTCTATCATTGGAGCAATCTCTCTTGCTTACTTGAAAAATCAACTTGGTGAAGATTGCATTGCAACTCGTCAAGGTGATATATCTGCTGAAACTGAATTTATTTTAAATAAATTTAATGGTACAACTCCTGAACTTAAAACATCTTATGCTGGTGAAAATGTTTATCTAGTAGATTTTTCAGATTTAGGTCAAGCACCAAAAGATATAAAAGAAGCTACTATTTTAGGAATCTATGATCATCATAAACTTGGTGATTTAACAACCTCTACTCCATTAGAATGTTGGATAAGACCTATTGGGTGTTCAAATACTGTTATAAAAGAGGCTTATGATTATTACAATGTTGAGATTCCTAAAGATATAGCTGGGATGATGCTTTGTGCGATTCTTAGTGATACTGTAATTTTTAAATCACCAACTTGTACAAAAATTGACACAAAAGTTGTCAAAGAGTTAGCAAAAATTGCTGAGATAGAGGATTATAAAGCACTTGGTATGGAGATGTTTATCGTAAAGTCAGCAGTAGATGGAGCAACAGCTCGTGAGTTAACTACAAGAGACTACAAAGAGTTCACAATGGGTGGTGAAAAACTCGGAATAGGGCAACTTGAAGTTGTAGACTTAAGTGTTTTTGATGATAAAAAAGAGATGCTTTTTGAAGATATGAAAAAACTAAAAGATGAGAGTGGACTGCATAGTGTGTTAATCCTTCTAACTGATATTATGAAAGAGGGTTCACAACTTTTAGTAGTTAGTGATGACGAAAGTAAATTTGAGAATGCATTTGAATGTAAATTAGAAGATTCTCAAACTTGGTTAGATGGTGTATTAAGCCGTAAAAAGCAGGTGATACCGTTTATTCAACCTCAATTTGAAAAATAAATTTCTACAAGATTACAGATTCTAAGAATCTGTAATCCCTTTTTAAAATATTACATTTTGTCATAAAATCCTTATAATCTACTATTTGATGTTAAAGTTACTTATATAAATAAAGGAAAAAAGATGGATGGAACAATTATGGTAACTTATAAAATATTATGCAAAGCTGATTTAAATAAAGAGATAACAATTCAAGAGTTACTTTTAAATGAAAAAGTGCTTAAGACTATAAAAAGTGAATTTGCCAAAGGTTTTAGAAATATCACTCTATCTTCCAATAAGTTAGAATCTTCATTGAAAATTGAAACTGTAAAAGAATTGTATAGTTTTGAGGTAGATAAAAATGATTTTGCAGATATTTTATCTCTTGCAGAAGAGGATGCAACTGCTAAGAAATTGTTGAAAAAAGATTGTGAAAGAGTTGAACTTATCGATATAGAGACTTTAAAATAGTTTTAACACTAAATTGATGTTTTATAATCTTTTTTAGATTTATTTTTTTTATGACGAGGTTTTTTCTTTTTAGGTTTATATGTTTCTACAAAAGGTGTAGGCTCAAATCCATCAAGAATAGCATCGGGCATCTCTATCTTCATAAGAAGTTCTATTGTGCTAAGCATACCATCTTCATCAGCACTTACAAAAGAGATAGATTCACCAATCTCATCAACTAAACGAAGTCTTTTAAAATAATCCATTGGCTCAAGAGGAAGATCGTAGTTTATAATAAGTTCAATATTTTTAAGTTCAAGAGATTGAAGAATCATATCTGTTGTGATAATAATATTTATCTCACCGTCATCAAATATTTTAGCCGATTCCTCTACAATTTCAGGTTTATGGTTTCCATGAATCGCACGAACTTTTAAATTATTATCTTTTAGATGAAAATAGAGTTCATCAGCAGATTTTTTACTTTTTGTGATGATAATAGTTTTTTTAGAATCTTTCTCCTTAAGAACTAAATCAAGTATGGTTATTTTGTCATGTTGTGCCACAAAATAAGCTAACTGAGAAGTTCTTTTAGCCACACTTATATGGTCATAGTATTTTTTTTCTACTTTTTTTTCTGTTATTTCTGTTTCTTCATTCATATATTTCATTCCTTAAGTTTTATATTTATCTATAACTTGTTCTATTTATATTTGGTTTATACATTGGGTCTGCACCCTCTATTGTCCATAGTTTTTTAGAGATGGCTCTGATAGATTTTTTGAAATCTTCATCTAGTGATTCTATAAAATCAACCTTATTAAATGTAGTTTGAATAATCTTCTTTTCAATCTCATAATCTTGTATAGAATCTAGTTTTTCAAGTTTTAGAATCTGTGTAGTTTCTATACATCCTAAAATCCACATAGATAAGAACTCTTCTGAATAGTTACTTAGAATCTTGTGTGAAAACTCTTCAAAATCAGTATAGCCACTAAGTTCATAGATAGATATTATAAGTGCTATTGTATCATTAAGATGGACAAATGGAACCATAGAAAATAGTAATCTTCCAGTTGTTGAGCCAGTTGTATGAACTGCACCTATGAAGATTCTAGCCCCTCCATCAGTATCACCAAAATGATTTGTTTTTAGTCCTATCAGACCTATATCTGTATGTCTATGTCGTCCACAACCTTTAGCACACCCTGAAAACCCTATCTGAATACCATGTTTATTGATTTTTTCTAAGGGTAAGTATGATGTTTCATCTTTGATACTCCAAACAGCATAAGGGCATAGGTTTCCTGCACAGGAGAGTACTGTTGCACTAAGGGCAGGAGATTCAAATGGAATACTCCTCTCTTTTAGTCCAAGTAGATAGATGTTTTGATCTATCCCTATACGAATCTCTGCACTATTTTCATTTGCAAATTTTGCTATCTTTTGCATCTCATCAGGTTTTAGTCTTGCAAAATCTGTTTGGTAACAAAATGAGAATGAACCATCTTTTAACTCCTCATTTTGAGAAAAAATCACTTTTTTAAGTATAAGTTCACCAGCATTTACAAAAGGTTTTTTGTACTCTTGAAGTATATGTTTTTTAAGACCATCCATACCTTTTTCTTCTATCATATAAAAAAGTCTTGTTTTGGAGCGAGAGAATCTTGATCCATGTAGATAAAATGCTTCAACAAATGCTTTGAAAAAATCAAATACTTCACTTTTAAGTAAAAATATATCAGCACATTGTGCTACCTCAGTGTTTTTACCACCCATATAAACATTAAACCCAAACACACCATCTTTTTTTGCAAGTGCGAAATATATATCGTTTGCAAAAAATGAGCTTACACTAGCACTATTACCTGAAATTCCAAGAGACACACGACGGGGAAGCATCCCAACATAACGGGGATTCTCTACAATATAATTTTGCATTTGTAAAATTAAGTCATAAACTTCAATTTCAGCATATTTGCCACAACCATCATAAACATCACCAACAATATTACGGATATTATCCCCAAAACTTTGCCAAGTTGTGAGTCCATGAGTATTTAGCTTTTTCCAAATTTCTAAAACATTCTCAGCTTCAAGCTCATGAAGTTGGATTCCACCACGAGCAGTTATAATCATTACTAAATCATACTCTTTTACAACATCAGCTATGTGAGAAAATTGTTCAGTAGTAAGTCTACCAGCAGGAACACGAAGTCTCATAGTAAATTCATCTTCCAAAAAATCAGTGTTAAAGATTCCAAAATCTTGAAGATAAAATCTATCTCCTTCACCTAAACTCTCAAAGTCAATAGTATCAAACTCTTTTAGATAGTAATCATAAGGTTTAAGTCTAGCCTTGTATTTCTCTCTTTTGTTTAGTTTAGAATCTAGTGCATTCTCGTACATTGTTTACTCCATCTTAATAGTATGGATATTTTAGCTTTAATATCTTGTTATATCTATGAATTTATCTATGAAAGCTACAATTATAAAAAAGAGGAATAACAATGAGAATAAAAGCATCATCTATACTATATTTTCAAAATACAACTCTATTTTTATAATCTCTTTTTTAGTGTGATTATCGCATTATTACAATATGAATTTTTATAAAGAGATTGAGCTTATACTTGAAGCTACAAAACCATCAAAAAAAATAGAACTATATAATAAACTATATAGTGATTATAAAGCAGAAAATATTTCATTTGAAACAGATGAAAAAGCAAAAGAGTTTGAGATTCCATCATACTCAACTATATGTAAAATCATCTCACCACAAGATGTTCCAAAGAGAAGGAATCTTACTACAAAAGAGGGGCAGGTGTTTTTACTTCATGCTATCGCTCATATTGAGTACTCAGCCATCGACTTGGCACTTGATGCTGTTTATAGGTTTAGAGGATTACCTAAAAAGTATTATGATGACTGGTTAGAAGTTGCCGATGATGAGATAAGACACTTTTTGATGTTGGAGGAGCTTTTAAATGAGCTTGGTGCTAACTATGGTGATATTGAGGTTCATAACTCACTCTTTGAAGCTTCACAAAAGACCCAAACACTATTAGAGAGAATGGCAGTTGTTCCCCGTTACTTAGAAGCAAATGGACTTGATGCTACACCTATGATTCTATCAAAGCTACAAAGATTACCAAAAAACAAGATGATAGAAAAACTAACATCTGCACTAACTATAATTTTAGAGGAAGAGATTGAGCATGTAAAAAAGGGTGATGTTTGGTTTAGTTATGCTTGTGAAAAAGATGGAGTTTCACCAGAAATTTATTTTGAGATAATAGATAAATACTATCCACAAGGTTTCCTAAGACCTAAGAATCTAAATATAGATGGAAGAAAAGAAGCAGGATTCTCTTGTAGTGAATTAAAGAGAATGGCACATAAAGATGTTTGTTAAATTAAAGGAACTATAATACTATTATGAATAAAAAAATAGAAGAGATATTAAACACTTGGCATAAACGATTTGAGATAGAGGATAATCAGTATTCTGAATTTGAACCATCAGATATTGAGTATTTTGTTGGTTGTATGCTTTACAACCATTTTAGATTTACTAAGGCATTAGATACTATGAAAACTATGGATTTATCTTATGATTTTCTTGAATCTTGTGGGGAAGAGTATGATGAGATTAAGCTTAAAATAGAGAGTATAGAGTTAGCAGATGATTTAGAGAAATTAAATTTTTTACAAGAGTTTATAGCTGAATCAAAAGCTAAATATCAGCAAGATGAGTTGTATCTATTAGACAGATTAGATAATCATATTGTAGGGATTTATGATAGAATGGCTAATGATATAAAAGTTGAAAAAGTAGAGTTTGTAAAACCAGAATCTCTAACTCGCTCACCAAATCCACTTTTAAGATAAAAAAATGCAAAAGTATCTTATAACTTCAAGAGAGTTCTACACAGATACCCCTGCAATTTTTCGCCGTATATTACATGAGCAATTTGCTGAACACTCTCCCACTTATGCACTTTATCGTGATAAATCAAATCCAAACTATAAGATACAAGCTTCCCACTTTGTAGAGGTTTGTAATCAGTTTGAGAATGTTAAAAGTTTTATACATAGAGATGTAGATTTAGCAAAAAAACTTGGTGCTAAAGGGGTTCATTTGACATCTAGTCAGTTTGAAAGAGTAGAGTATGCAAAAGAGTTAGGACTTGAAGTTATCATAAGTACACATACTCATGATGAGGTTTTAAAAGCACAAAAACTTGGTGCTGATGCCGTAACATATAGCCCAATATTTACCTCACCAAACAAGGGTGAACCAAAAGGGCTAGAAGATTTAAAAGAGCTTTTAAAAAAAACTGATATAAAAGTTTTTGCTCTTGGTGGGATAGTGGAATCTTCTCAAGTCAAACAGATTGAAAAGAGTTCAGTTTATGGATTTGCTTCTATCCGTTATTTTTATTAAGAAGCCCAGCTAAATAGCCACTAGAAAAAGACCATTGGAGATTATACCCTCCACATGGTCCATCAAGATTCATAATCTCTCCACAAAAGTATAAGCCTTTTATAATTTTACTTTGCATAGTTTTTGGATCTATCTCTTTTAGATTGATTCCACCTCTAGTTATCATTGCCATTTTAAAACCATCATGTCCTATTATTGTTAATGGTGTCCAAGCAAGTAAATTTATCAGTTTTGCACGAGATGAACCATCTATCTTATTTAGTTTAGAATCTTTATCTACATCAGCTAACTTACATATCTGAATAGACAAAGATTCTACTAATATAGTTTTAACTAATTGGATTATATTTATATTTTGATTCTTATTTATCTCATTTTTAAAGTGTTTTAAAATCTCATCCTCATTCATCCCTTTTGTAAGGTTTAAGAGAAGAGGTACTTCATCGTATTTTGAGAGTAAGGGTGTTATCTCTCTTGCAAAATCCAAAACAACAGGACCACGAATCCCTTTTTTTGTAAAAATCAGATCACCATTAGCATGAAGTTTTTTATGTTTTTTTATATCTACTTTTAGCTCAACTTTTGAGATAGTATCGGCTCTACATTCATTAACCCAACTCTCTTTTGTATTTAGTGGCATCATCGCTGGGTGTAGCTCACTTACACTATGACCTAACTCTTTTGAGATTAAATATCCATCACCCTCAGCACCAAGAGTAGGGTATCCTAAACCACCAGAGGCTAAAATGATATTTGATGTTTTATATATAGTGTTTTGAGTTTGTACTCCAGTTACACTATTTTCCTCTTGTAGAATCTTTATCACTTTTTGTGAGAGTAGAATCTCTATATTTAGTCTATCCATCTCATTTTGAAGTGCTTTGATAATTGTTACTGATGAGTGGGAAGTGGGGAAGATTCTAAAACCATCAGGAGCATGAGTCTCTACCCCAATCTCTTTAAAAAAAAGTTGTAAATTTTTATAATCAAACTCTTTAAGAGCATCTTGCATAAAACGACCATTTTTACCAAATGAATTCATAAAGTCACTATTGGATAGTGTGTTTGTTAGATTACATCTTCCACCACCAGTAGCTTTTAGTTTAGAAGCTATTTGAGATAACTTTTCTAGGATTAAAACTTTTTTGCCATCTCTTGCCGAGATAATTGCCGATATGATTCCACTAGCCCCAGCACCAACAACAATAAGATCATATTTATTATCCAAAAACACTCCTGTTTAATTTATTTGATATAATAGCAAATTATTTGATTAAAGGATATTCAAATCACTACTTATAAAGACAGAGACCGATGTTACAGATGTTATCGACCAAAAAGTTCTTGTATGTGTTCTTATATAAATGAGATAGATACGAAAACGAAGTTTATAATCTTAATGCACCCAAAAGAGTTCAAAAAAATTAAAAATGGTTCGGGGCATTTAACTCATCTATCTTTAAATAATTCTAAACTTTTTATAGGTATAGATTTTACAAATCATAAAGAGATAAATGAGATAATAGATACCTATAATAGCTTTGTGCTTTATCCATCAGAGGATGCTATAAATATTAGTAATGAATTACCAAGGTTAGAAGATTCTGATAAAGATATGGCGATATTTTTAATAGATTCTACATGGGCTTGTTCTAAAAAAATGTTAAAAGAGAGTAAAAATCTAAATAGATTAAACTATATAAGTTTTGACAATACAAAGCTATCTCAGTTTAAAATAAAAGAGCAACCTGCTGAGTATTGCTTATCTACGATAGAATCGACATTAAGAGTTTTGGAATTGCTAAACAGATGGGATGTGGAAAATATATCTCAAAAAGGATTTGATAATTTTTTAAACCCTTTTGAGAAGATGATTGAGTATCAGTTATCTTATGTAGAGAATCAAGATAATAACTCAGTAAGATTCAAAAAAAGAGAATCTTAGAGTTATAATTACTTGTTAAACATCACAGAGCCAAGACGAACCATATTTGAGCCACACTCAATCGCCATCTCAAAATCTCCACTCATACCCATAGAACAGATGGTAGCAGATTCTATCTCTTTATAGATGTTGTGAGTTGTGATAAAACTATTTCTAATTATCTCTTTATCATCACTATTAGCACCTATACTCATTACACCTTTCAGATTTATATTTGGACACTTTTTTTGGATTTGCTCGTAAATATCTTTTGCAATTTCAGGCATAACCCCATGTTTTGAATCTTCTTTTGCTGAGTTGATTTGTAGTAGGGCATTAAATGTCATATCTTTTGCCTCTAGTTTTTTTTGTAACTCTATCGCTAACTCCATAGAATCTAGAGCGTGAAATAGAGCAGGGTTTATATCTAGCAGATTATTGATTTTATTTTTTTGTAGATTTCCTACGAAATGCCACTCTATTGGTAATTCGTCAAGTTCAATTGCTTTAACTTTTAAGTCTTGAACCTTATTCTCACCATAAGCTCTTTGACCAATGTTATAGAGTTTTTCTATCTCATCACTCTTAGAATATTTACTAATTGCAACTATTTTAACTATGTGGTGATCGCTTACTCTTAGTCTTGCACTCTCTACTCTTCTTATTACATCATCTATATATATTTTGTATTCTATTTCAGTCATTTTTATTCCGTTTATTAATTATAATTGTATGATTTTATCAAAATAATATTTAAAACTATACACTATTCTCATCAAAAATTGCTCTATCTAAATGCTCTAAAGTATGGTTAATATCCAAAGCACTATCAATAAGTAGCTTTGTTAGTAAATTCCAAAATTTTATCCTATTAACCTATTAATATCATTATATAGTCCTAATCCCATAAGCGAAAAAAGAATAGCCCAACCAGCGATAGTTAGTTTGACAATTACTGCTTCACTCGGTACATTTTTTGTTATCAATTCATAGAGATTAAACATAATATGTCCACCATCAAGTGCTGGAATTGGGAGTAGGTTAAGAACTCCTAAGTTTACAGAGATAAGTGCTGCAAAAAATAGGACACTCATCCAACCCGCATCAGTTGCATCAGAAGTTAATTTAACTATACTTATAACCCCACCTAACTCATTTGCTGGAACATCTCCCACTATAAGTTTTTGTAAGCCTGTAAATATCATTGTTGATGCAAAGATAGTTTGTTTAGTGGCATAAGAGATACTCTCAACTATACCTAAATCTAATTTATGGGTAACTCCAGCACTGCTGATTCCTATCATCTTTTTTTGTATAGTTTCGCCGTACATATTTTTTGTTTCACTAAGTTTCGGTGTAAGAATTTTATGTTCTATAAATCCACCCCTTAGAATCTCTAAATTTAGTGAGCCATCTGCTGTTGAGATGTGTTTCGCCATCTCTTCCCATGTTTTTATCTCTACTCCATTAATAGAACGAATTGTATCGTTAGATTCTAGACCAGCAACAAATGCAGGAGAATCTTTTATAACATTACCAATTACAGGAGATAGAATATTTGGTTGTCCAAGTGCAATTATAAAATATAAAACAAAAGCAAGAACAAAATTAGCGAATGGACCAGCTAAAAGAATCATAATTTTTTGAGTTGGTGTTTTTACATTGTAACTATCATCATCTAGGCTTATTTTTGTAGGATCACTATCATCTTGCCCTTTCATCTTAATATATCCACCAAGAGGGATAGCTGATATACTCCACTGTGTTTCCCATTTATGAAATGAAAATAGTTTCTTACCAAATCCTATACTAAAAACTTCTACATAAACACCAACAGCACGAGCCATTAAATAGTGACCTAATTCATGAAAAAATATTAGTGCCGAAAGAACTAAAAGAGATACTAACCAAGACATTATTTTTTTCCTTTTAATAAAGCATTTTTAAATCCATATAGATATTCTAAACCAGAATATACTGTTAACGCAGTAGCAATCCATAAAAGTTCATTTCCAAAATTCCAATGCATTAGAAGGAAACCTATTGCAATCATTTGTGCAACAGTTTTAACCTTACCTGCCCAAGAAGCTTTAACCTCTAGCCCCTCACTAACAGCAACTGTACGAAGACCAGTGATAAATAGTTCTCTAACAACAATTATATAAATTGCCCAAGCTGAAGCTTCACCTATCATCATTAAACCTAAAAAAGCTGCAATTGTAAGCATTTTATCAGCTAGAGGATCTAAAATAGCTCCAAGCATTGTCATCTGATTCCATTGACGAGCTATATAACCATCAAAAAAATCAGTAGCACTTGCTAAAACAAATAGAAGTGAAGCAAAGTAATAGTTCCAACTGATATGGTATCCATTATCTGTAAAAATTTCAGGATTTAAAATTATCCAAAACATAAATGGAGCAATTAGTATACGAAGCGATGCTAGTAAGTTTGGTAAATTAAGCAAAAAAAGTCCTTAGTTTTTGTAATTAAGATTTTATCTTTATTATTGTAAATAATAGTTAATTAGATTGAGATTCTAATCCCAACAGGGCAGTGATCGGAGCCAGTAATATCATCAAGTATAAAAGCATCTTCAAGATTTTCACATAAATCTTCACTTATAAAAAAATAATCTATTCTCCAGCCAACATTTTTTTCCCTTGCTCCTGAACGATATGACCACCAACTATATCTATCTATTTCATCCCCATTAACATATCTAAAAGTATCTATGTAACCATATTCTAATAGTTTATCAATCCATGCTCTTTCAGCAGGTAAGAAACCAGATTTTTTTGAGTTAGCCTTTGGATTTTTAAGATCAATCTCTTTATGTGCAGTGTTTACATCACCACAGATAATAATTGATTTTCCATTCTCTTTTAGTTTTTCACAGTATTTTAAAAAATCATCATAAAATTTCATTTTATATGCTAACCTTTCCTCATTTTTTTGACCATTAGGAAAATAAACATTAAATAAAACTATATCATCATAATGTGTTTCAACAATACGACCCTCTACTAGAGTATCAATATCTTCACATATAGAGTTGTAATCACTTTGTAAAGTACTCCATGTTAAAGTACCACTATAACCTTTTTTTGTTGCAGAATTTATTATGGTTTCTTCATATTTTTTATCATACAAAGATTCTGGAATCTGCTCTTGTAATGCTTTTATCTCTTGTAAACATAAAATATCAGGTTCTCTTTCATCAACCCACTTAAGAGCTTCTTTGTTTGCTATTGCTCTAATTCCATTTACATTCCAAGATATTATTTCTATTGAGTTCGACATTAAGATTCCATTTGATAGATGAGTATAGATTTTCAAGTTTTATCTTGAAAATCTATAAAGGGGTATTTATTTTATTAATTATACGAAGTCAACATTTACTAGGTGATGTTGTAAGCCTAACTCTTCAGCAGAACAACCAAGAGCAAGTCCTACCATTTGTTGCATATGAAGAACTGGAAGTTCAACTTCACGACCGATAGATTCACTAGCATGATGAGTTTGAGTGTCTAATTTCAGATGACATAAAGGGCAAGGTGTTACCATCCAATCAGCATTAGAATCTGTTGCTCCAGCAATAGCATTACCAGTAAGAATCGCAGCAGTTTTTGGTGCTTGTAATTCAGCGTGGAAACCACAACATTTAGTTTTTTCTTTGTAATCAACAGTTATACCACCACAAGCAATGATTAAATCATCAAGTGAAGTTGGTCTATAAGCACTCTCTTTAGTTTTATGAGTTTTATTTTGTAATTCTGAAGGACGAATATTATGACAACCATAAAAAGGAGCAATATTAAATTGGCTAAGTGGTGTAACAACCATCTCTTTAAGTTTATCAAGACCAAAATCATCAATAATTGCATATAAGAAGTGAGTTACATTAGAAGTACCTTTGTACTCTAAACCAACCTCTTTTAGTTTCTCATTAACTTTATTTTTTAAATCTTCATTTTCATCTAAACGATGTTTAGTCATAGCAGTATTAAGTTGACAAGTATTACAAATAGTAACCATTGTTAAACCATGCTTTTCAGCATATGCTATATTTCTAGCATTTAAAACTAAAGATAAAAAATCATCATAATCTTGTAGGTGAGAAGCTCCACAACATGATGCTTCTGTTAACTCTATAAGTTCAATTCCTAATTTATCTGCAACAGCCATAGTAGACTTCATTTGCTCAGGAGTACTTTGCTTAGCAGTACATCCTGTAAAAAGTGCGTATTTTAATTTTTCCATCTATTTACTCCTAGAACTTTGCAGTTGATGATGATTTAACAAGTTTTTGAATCTCATCTAGGTTTTCTGACTTAACAATTCCCCAAGGTGGTACTATTTTACCTTTTCTGAACATCTTAAGTGCTACTGGTATATGTTTAACGATTCCTGCTAATTCAGAATAAAGAACTAAGCCACCCTCATCAAGTACACCGTTTTTAGCGATAGAGTGTTTGAATCCAACAGCATGACGAGTAGCTACATTAGAAGTTGCAACTCCCTCTTTAAATAGCATCTGGTGAAGTTTAGTAATCTTATCAATAGGATTAACATCTTTAGGACAAACCTCTGCACACTCCATACATTTAACACAATCCCAAAGACCTTGCTTCTCTTCATGTAGGTGATTTAATCTAGAAACATGAGCATCATCACGAACATCAGCTTCAAAACGGTATGCTTTAGCAAATGCAGCTGGCCCAAAGAAATCATCATTTATTTCAACAACTGGACAAGCATAATGACAAGCACCACATTGTATACATAAATCTGCTTCATTTAACTCATCAGCTTCTTCTGGTGTAACTAAATGTTCATGTTCTGGATGTTCTTCAACATCAGATATAAGATAAGGGTGTATTGATTCATGTTTATCCCAAAAATCACCCTTATCAATAATCATATCTTTTACAGCTCTTTTAATACTAAGAGGTTCAATAGTAAGTTCTTTACCAAAAAGTTCAACCATATCATTCATACTCTCTTTACATGCAAGAGTTGAACGACCATTTACTTTAATCGCACATGCCCCACAGATACCATGACGACAACTACGACGGTAAGAAAAACTACCATCTTTTTCCCATTTAATTCTATCTAATATATCTAAAACAACCTCTTCAGAAGTTACTTCCATCTCATGCTTCTCATAATATGGAAGATAATCTTCATTAGCATTAAAACGAAATACTTTGAAGTTTATATTTTGTGTAGTAATAGTATTTGTACTCATAAATTCCCCTTAGTAAGTTCTAGCTCTTAACTCATGTTTGCCAAGAACAACATCCATGTAATCAAGCTCAATATCACCATTTTTATCCATATATGCCATAGTGTGTTTTAAGAAGTTTTCGTCATCACGAGTTTGAAAATCTTCTCTATAATGAGCACCACGACTCTCTTTTCTAGCAACAGCACTTTCAACAATAAATGCAGAATAATCAATCATATGACCAAATTCAATTGCTTCTTGTAACTCTGTATTGAATAATTTAGATTTATCTTTAATACGAATATTTTTAAATCTTTCACGAAGTTCTTTAATTTTATCAACAGCAATTTTTAAAGTATCTTCTGTTCTAAATGCACCAGCATTATCTGACATACATTGTTGAAGTTCTTCTCTTAATTTAGGGATACTCTCTTCACCATTGTTACCTAAAATAAAGTCAATTTCATCTAATGCAGTTTGTGCATCTTCTTGTGTAGCAGGGCGAAGCTCTATACTTTCAATATCAGAAACCATTGTTTTACCAACAAAACGACCAAAAAGTAAAGCTTCTAAAACAGAATTAGCACCAAGACGGTTAGCTCCATGAACAGAAACACATGAACACTCACCAGCAGCATAAAAACCTTCGATAAATTCGTCATTGTTTTTACGAGCATGACCTGCAATATCAACTGGGATACCACCCATAGAGTAGTGAGCAGTTGCAGAGATAAGGATAGGCTCTTTAACCATATCTAGACCTAAAAATGTGATAGCTAAATCACGAAGTTCAGGAAGTTTTTCCATAATTAAATCTTTACCAAGATGAGTTACATCAATGTATACGGCATCTTTTCTAGGACCAACACCACGACCCTCTCTTATTTCATTTAAAATAGCACGAGAAACAACATCACGAGATGCAAGTTCCATAGCATTAGGAGCATATTTATCCATAAATCTTTCACCCTCAGAGTTGAAAAGGCGACCACCTTCTCCACGAGCAGCTTCAGAGATTAAAACACCATTTCCAGATAGTCCAGATGGATGAAATTGTACAAATTCCATATCTTCAAGAGGAAGACCATGACGAGCAACGATAGAAAGACCATCACCAGTATTAGCATGAGCATTAGAGTTGATTTTATAACTTCTTGCATATCCACCAGTTGCGAACATTACAGACTTTGCATTAAAAATAACAGTTTTCATATCACGGATATTAAAAGCTACAACACCTGAAACTTTTCCATCTTTATAAATAAGATCTGCAACATACCACTCATCCCAAAACTTAACACCAACTCTATGTGCTTGTTCATAAATAGTTTGAAGAAGAGTTAATCCTGTTCTATCTTTTGCATAACATGCACGAGGAGAAGATTGACCACCAAAAGGTCTTTGAGCAATTTTTCCATCTGGAGTACGGCTAAATGCTGCTCCCATTCTCTCAGCCCATCTAATTGTTTCAGGAGCTTTTTGACACATAAATTCAACAGCATCTTGATCAGCTAAATAGTCTGATCCCTTTACTGTGTCAAATTCGTGAAGTTCAACACTATCTTCATCACTAAATGCTGCATTAACACCACCTTGTGCTGCACCAGAATGACTTCTAAGAGGGTGTAATTTTGTAATTACAGCAACTTTTTTACCTGCATTTTGCAACTCTCTAGCTGCTGCACAACCTGCTAAACCAGCACCAACGATAATTGCATCGTAAGTATAAATAGGAATACTCATTAACTTTCCTTATATAAGAACTAAAATAATGCCGATTATATCTTGATTAGCCTTTGTCAAGGTTAAAATTTTGCTTTAGATTGCTTTAGTTGATGTATGTTACTATTTGAGACATAAGAATTTTGAAGAGATGGCAGTAATAAAATTATTAACTACCCTTTTAAAATTTTATTATTACCTGAATTTTTAGCATCTGCTAGTAGTGTTTTTGCTTTTGTTATTGTATCTATTAAAGGTAGATATGTTTCAAGTTTTGTAGTTCCACCAGTAATTGTAATTTTAGTTTTTAGTGTTAAGTTAGCAATACTTTCTCTTATGTTTTCAATAGTTTCATCTGCTTCTTCTCTACTTTGTTTAGAAAGCATAACTGTAAATTGATTGTAGCTACTTCTAGAGATAATATCTCTATTTTCAACATGTAGTGATATTGTTTGGGCTACTTTTTTAAGTACAGCTTGTGTAAAAGCTCTAGAGAAAGTATCCCTAAATTGTTCAGAGTTATCTATCTCTATAATCGATAAGGTTAACACCTTATATTTAGATAGATTTTTATTAGTATACTCCATTAAAAAACCTTCGTTGTTATTTATATGTGTAACTGGATCTAGTAGTTCTGTATTAGCATCAGTAATAATAGCTCTTCTTTTTTGCTTATTTACAATTGTTTTAACCTCTGAAGTAAAAACATCTTTTACTTTACTCCTACTGTCTAGATGCATTAAAAATAGTATATCTTTATATATTAAATTTAATTTTTGTTGATACCAAATTGTACTAGCTAGGAATATAAAAAATGTAATAGCAATAAGTTTTATTAATATATTGAATATAAATGAGTTGTTTTGTGCAAGATCGTTTGAGATAGTTGCTATATGATTTAAAATCGCTTTATTTTGTTTCTCTATACTCTCAATGTATAAAATTTTCTTTTTTCTTTTTTCTTTTTTAGATATATTTTCATCTTTTAACTTAATCAATTTATATATAGTTTTAGCCAAAGTGTCTTCTAAATAATTTAATTTATCAATTTGATTCTCATATTTTAGATGATATTTTGTAATATTTTGATTTAAAAAATTATATTCCTCTAAAATATTCAGTTTTACTATCATTGTTTTTAAATGTGCTCTTTGATTGTCAAAATCAATCTCGTCTAATTTATATAATTTAGAAACTGTTACCCTTTGATCGTTTAAAATTTCTACTTTTTTATAATAGTCAAGCTGTTCAAATAAAAAGATAGCACAAACAATAAAAAGTAATAAAATAAAATAATGAATTCTAGTGATGTTACTAAATATAGTATTAATTGATGATTTCATAAAGAGTTGCCTTATAAATGGTATAATTGGTTTGTATTCTATATTGATGGTTATTAATTTTAACTTAATGAAAGGTTTGTATTGAATTTAGAAAATTATTTTATATCATTATTTAAAAATAAATATATTGGTAATGATGGCGTAGAGATAGATAGTTTTGTTTACTCGAAAGATGCTTTTTTTGAGAATGTTCATTTTAAAAAAAACTGGATGAGTTATTATCAAATTGCGAGAAAATCTATGTTGGTGAATATATCTGATGTAATTGCAATGAATGCAAAGCCTAAATTTGCACTTTTGAGTGTAGCTATGCCAAAATCTATAACAAAAAATCAGATGAAAGAGTTAGCTAATGGTTTTAAAGATGTAGCATCTGAGTATGCAATTGAGATAATAGGTGGGGATACGATTAGTAATACAAAATTAGATATAACTATTACAATTGTATCTACAACAAAAAAACCATTACCTAGAAATAATATAAAAAACAATTATTTAATTGCTTATACAGGTACTCTTGGAAAATCGAAGAAAGATTTGAAGACACTTCAGAATTTAGGCTCTATTCATAAAGATTCAAAATTTGTAAATATAAAACTAAGAGAAAAATTTATTAAAAATAGTGCTAGATATTTAAAATCAGGGATGGATATATCTGATGGTTTATTTAGTGATTTAGAAAAATTAGCTGATTCAAATAATATAGGTTTTAAGTTCAAAAATAAAATTTCTAAAAGAATAGGGTGTAGTGGAGAAGAGTATGAAATGTTGGTTGCATTTGATAAAAGAGATAAAAAAGTAATTATTAGAAGAGCTGAGTTGAGTAGAACACCATTAACAATTTTTGCTCAAAGTTCAAGAAATAGATATAAAAACAGATGTAAATCACATCATTTTAATTAAGGGGTATTTATGGATAGATTTTATTCATTGGGACATTCAAGTATAGATTTTCATTTTAAACAGTCACCTAGAGATTTTGTAGTGGAAGAGATTCCTCTTTATGAATTTTCAGGTGAGGGTGAACATCTGATTTTATTAGTAAGAAAGAAAAGTTTATCAACATCTGAAATGGTTGGAATCCTTGCTAGGTATTTAGATGTTAAAAATAGAGATATTGGATATGCAGGGTTAAAAGATAAACATGCTATGACTAAGCAATATATCTCTATACATAAAAGTTTGGAAGAGAAATTAGATACATTTTCACATGAAGGGATTAAAATAATTTCAAAAACCTATCATAATAATAAGATTAGAATAGGTCATCTAAAAGGCAATAGATTCTATATAAAAGTTAAAAAAGTGAATCCTACATCAGCTCAAAAAATAGATGAAGCATTAAAAAATATTTCTGATTTAGGGATGCCTAACTTCTTTGGTTATCAAAGATTTGGAAATGATGGAAATAATCATATTGATGGTGAGAAAATTGCTAAGGGTGAAAAAAGGGAAAGAAATCCTAAAACAAGAAAGTTTTTAGTAAATTCATATCAAAGTCATCTTTTTAACTTATGGTTAAGTAGAAGATTAGAGATAAATACTCTTGTTAATAATTTTGAACCAAAAGAGATAGAATCTTTACTCAATATGCCAAATGATGAAGTGTCTAAATTAAAAGCACAAAAACATCCATTTAAATTAATCTCTGGCGATATAATGGAACACTATCCTCATGGTAGACTATTTGATTTTAATGGTGAACAAAATGATATTGATAGATTTAATAGTCGAGATATAAGTGTTACAGGACTTCTATGTGGTTCAAAAGTTAAGATGAGTCAAGGTTTAGCTGGAGTAATAGAAAAAGAATATAATGATGAGATAAATGAGGATGGAGCAAGAAGATATGCTTGGGTTTATCCAACAGAAATAGAGGGAAGATTTAAGCCTATTGAAGCTCAATATGAATTTAATTTTACACTTCCAAAAGGTTCATATGCAACTGTATTACTAGAAGAGATAGCAAAGAAAAAAATTAATTAAAAGGGATATATTATGGAAAAAAGACACATCACATCACTAATTTCACAAAACTTTGGAAAATTTGCTTCAAAAGAGTTTCCAAAATGGTTTCAAGATATAGTTAATAATGCGTATGTTACTTTTATGGGTTTAGATATGAGTGAATATAATGATAGAAGTACATATAAGTCATTAAATGCACTATTTACTAGAAAGTTAAGAGAAGATAGAAAATATTCTTTAGCAGAGGATGAGTTTATATCTCCTTGTGATTCTTGGATTTCTGAATGTGGAGATATAAATGATGATACTGCACTTCAAATAAAAGGGATGACTTACAACACGGATGACTTTCTAGGTGAGAATTTTACACAAGAGGAAAAAGAGATAGTAAGAGATGGAAAATTTGTTAATTTTTATCTATCTCCAAAAGATTATCACCGTTATCATATACCAACAGATTTAAAAGTTTTAAAGGTTGTGCATACACCTGGGAAATTTTATCCAGTAAATGTAGCTTCATTAAAAATGAGAGTTAATCTTTTTATTGAAAATGAAAGAGTTATTTTATTGTGTGAAACAACATCTAAAAAAAGATTTTATATGGTTCTTGTAAGTGCATTAAATGTTGGTGGAATGAAAGTGTCATTTGAACCGAAAATTCAAACAAATGTTAAATCATTAAAACCTCAGGTTTACGAGTATGAAAATTTACACTTAAATAAAGGTGATGATTTTGGATGTTTTGAGATGGGTTCTACAATTGTAATTCTTGCTGAAAAAGATATGTTAGAATTAAATATTAGTATGGGTGATAATGTTAGATATGGACAGACAATAGCTAAGATTAGCTAGTGTCTGTTTATAACATCAAGTTTTACTAGAAGTTTTCCATTTTCTTGGTAAATTTCTAGTTTAGTATCAATAGGTACTTTTTGACTTTGCAAATACCCTTGAAGTGAATGTAAAACATGAGCAAATTTTTGATACATAGGTGTAATAATATAGTCTATATTATCTTTTTTAACTAAATTTGAAAGGATTCCTATTGCACAGTAATAAGCTTTTTTATTAATCGCTCGTTGAATCATATAGTCTCTCATAATCATAATATTGTTTTCAAGCACCTTTTTGTCAGTTTCAGACAGTACTTGATTATCATGAGCTCTTTGGATATTATGATCAATCTCATCCTCTATATTAATATCTTCTGAATAAATTAATTCTTTAATATCAGGGCAATATTTATCCAATTCTTGAAATATTTCATCATTACTGAGTCTTTGAGAATTTGTGTCAAATGAATATACTTTATTATCAATATACTCATGATCAAGAGCTTTAATAAATTGAACAATTATATTGAGGTAGATAAATTTATCTTCCTTATTTTGATCAAATTCAATTCCTGTGTGCGAAATAATTGGTTTTGGACCTACATATTTTAATCTCATAATATTTTCCTTTAATTTAGAACCTTAGTTCTTATACATTAAATCTAAAGTGCATAACATCACCATTTTCTACTATATACTCTTTACCCTCAAGTCTCATTTTCCCAGCATCTTTCGATTTTGATTCACCACCACATTCGATATAGTCATCATAAGCAATAACTTCTGCTCTAATAAAACCTTTTTCAAAGTCATTGTGGATAACAGCAGCTGCTCTTGGTGCAGTTGAATTTTGTTTGATAGTCCAAGCACGAACCTCTTTTACTCCTGCAGTAAAGTAACTCATAAGACCTAGTTTATCAAACCCTTTTTGAATAATTTGATTAAGTCCTGATTCTTTAACGCCAAGTTCAGTTAAGAACTCTTCAGCTTCTTCCTCATCTAGTCCAACTAATTCCTCTTCAACCTTTGCACAAAGTTTTATAATTTCACAATTATTATCTTGAGCATGTTTTACTAATACTTTTACATATTCATTATCTTCAAGTAAGCCATCTTCATCTACATTAGCACCGTACATAATCTCTTTATTAGTTAAAAATCTAACTTCATTATTTAATTGTTCATATATGTCACTATCAGCTTGAGGATAATTTCTTGCTAAATTTCCATCAGCTAAAAATTCAACAAGATCTTGAGCCATCTCTAAAGAAGCTTTTGCTCCTTTATCAGCTTTTGCTTGTTTTTTTAATCTTTCTATTCTATTTTGTAAAACTTCTACATCAGCTAAGATAAGTTCAGTTTCAATTATTTCTACATCTCTTAACGGATCGATATTTCCCTCAGTGTGAACTATATTATCATCAGCAAAACATCTAACAATATGTAAAATAACTTCAGTCTCCCTAATATTTGATAAAAATTTATTACCAAGACCTTCCCCTTTACTAGCACCTTTTACAAGTCCAGCAATATCAACAAAATCAAGAGTAGAATACTGAATTTTTTCAGGATTAACAATTTTTGCAAGTTCTGATAGTCTTGAATCTGGAACAGGAACTACTGCCTTATTTGGTTCAATTGTACAAAATGGATAGTTTGCTGCTTCAGCATTTTGTGCTTTTGTTAGTGCATTAAAAGTTGTTGATTTTCCTACATTTGGAAGACCAACCAAACCGATACTTAATCCCATATATATCCTTTTATAATATAAAAATTTATTTCTTATTAATATTCTAGCAAAAAGTTACTTATATAGATTACTGATGAATAAAATAAATAACTTTTATTAGAACTAATATTCATAGTTTCTCCATACTATTGTAGTAATCTATAATTAAGTAAATGAAAACTATACTTAAGTTATATAAATATTAACTAGCTGAATTTAGGTGGTGGAATTGTGTCTAAAAATATAAATAAATTAATTGAAAGTATAAGAGATAAACTTGTTCTAAACTCTAAATTTGTATTACCTGCAAATTTTGATATGTTCTATGATTCAAAAATATCTCAAGTATATATTACTCTTTTTCAAGAGGGGAATAAAGCTCTTCGGTGGGGTTCTAAAAAAGGTACTTTAGAAGAAACTATTCAAAGAATTATTTTTAAAATTAAATCAAAAAAAGAGTTTTCATATTTTGATATAGAAGATAATAAAAAATGTAGAATAATGTTTGAAATAGTAACTAAGGAGTATCCTTGTAATATAAGAAATCTTACCACTATGAAAATGAAATCTAGGAATAGGTTTGAACCTGGAATTAATGGTTTGATGTATAAGTATAAAGGTATTACAAGAATCTTTATGCCAACTGATGGATATACTAAGTCTATTATGAGTGTTAATCAACTTTTAAATTATCTATCAAAACAGTGTGGAATCTCTAAAATAACAAATAAGATAAGTGAAAGAGTTTATTTGATGAGAAGAGAGGATATAGAGTACACATTTGTAGAATCTGATGCTTATATTTCATATGAAAATGATGTAATAGAGTTAGTGCGTGGATACCCTAAAAGTGAATTAAAATTTTCAAAAGATATTATTTACGATAAAACTATGAAAAGCATTGATTGGCTTGTGAAAAATATGAATGATGATGGAAGTTTTTTATATTATTATGACCCTTATCTAAATACTGTTGTTGATGATATGCACCCTAGAATGATAAATCCTTTATATAATAATATCTTAAGACATAGTGGTGGTACTGTATCGTTAATTAGAGGGTATGAATTAAGTGGAGATAAACTTTATTTGGAAAAAGCAAAAGATTCTATTGAATTTTTAATATCAACTTTTAGAACTCATAGATATAAAAAAAAGTTTGCTTGTTATCCATTTTTTAATAAAAAATCAAAACTTGGTGGTGCTGGAATTGGGCTAGTTGCGATGATGCATTATTACATACAAACTGGTGATGAGTGTTATAGAAAAGAGCTTGATGGATTGGTTCGTCATATTTTAAGTAGGGTAGATTCTGATGGGGAGATGCTAGGGTATTATATCCATCCAAATTTCAATAATGGAAAAGCATTAATGAATCCTAATGATGAGATTAAAAAAGAACTATTTTCATTTTACTATCCAGGGGAAGCATTACTTGGACTTGCTTTATACTATCGCCATATAAAAAATATTGATAAAGATTTAGAGCAAGATATAAGAGAAAAATCGGAAAAAGCATTAGATTTTTTAATAGAGATAAGACCAATTAAATATGACTATATGTTTGAAACTCTTCCAGCAGATGCTTGGCTTATGCAAGCTATTGAAGAGTGGGTAAAAGTAGATGAATTAAAAAAAGATTCTTATATAGATTTTGTTTTTAACGATACTAAAACTATGTTTGATCATATGTATAAAGAGAAAAATACAAATAAGAACAATAAAGATTATATAGGTGGATTCTTTTATGAATATGGTGACCATGTTTATCATGATGCTTCAAGATGTGAGGGTGTTGTGAGTGCATATTATTTGGCAAAATACTTAAAAGATGAAGAAAAAGCTGATTGGATAATGGAAAATATGCTTTTAAGTGCAAAAGGTTTGATACCAACTTTTCACAGTGAGAAATCTGTTTATGCTCATATAAATCAACAAAAAGCACTACATAGTTTTAGATTTAAACTTACAAGACAGTGGGTTAGGGTAGATTCAGTTCAACATACAGCTTGTTTTTTTGCAAGACTTTATAATATTATTTAAGGAAAAAAATGAATAAGTTACAATTTAATTCAAAAGAGATAGCAAAAATAACTAATGGTAAATGGGAAAATTTAAGAGATGATTTACAGATAATAGAGTTTCATCATACATATCATTATTTAGAAAAAAATGATGCTTTTGTTGTTATATCAGATAATTGGCCAAATAAAAGTGCTTATAAAAATAATGAGCATAAAATAAAAAGAGCAATAAAGAGAGGGATAAGTGCTATCATTGTTCAAAAAGACTTAAAGATAGATACGACGATTCCAATTTTGAGAGTAGAGAGTAGTTATTTGGCTATGAGAGCTTTAGCAATATACAGTAGTAAAAAAACTAAGGCTAAGAAAGTTTTAATGAGTGGAAGTTATGGGAAAACAGGATTTAAATTAGATTTATATAATATAACAAAAAAACAAAAAAATATTTATACTAGAAAAAATAGTGCTAATTTTACTGCTTCAAATTATTGTGGTATTGCATCTATAAAAGATGATACAGATTTCTATCTACAAGAGATGCCAATTTCAAACAGAGATAAGATGACAAGGAGAGCTAAACTTATCTCTCCAGATATTTTTGTTTTAACATCTATTGGACATGAGGGTATTGAACGGTTTAAAACAATAGATAGAATTATTAGATATAAATTACTTATAGCTTCAGCCCTTCCCAAAGGTGGAAAAGTTCTACTACCATACAATGATAGATATTATAAAAAGATATATAAAGAAGCTAAAAAATATACAGAGGTGGATATTTTAACTTATGGTTCAGGTGATGATTGTAATGCCAGAGTTTTATATGAAAAATATTCAGAGTTTGGATGGGATGTAGTTGCAAAGATTGAAAATAAAGTTGTAGCATATAGAGTTCCATTTTTTGAAGAGTATGCTGTTTCAAACTCTTTAGGTGTACTCTTATGTGCTTACCATTTAGGTTTTGATATTCATCAATGTGCAGATGAATATTATAGTTGTAAGAACTTTAAAAGTAGTGGATTATTATATGAAGTTCAATTAGATAAAAAACATTTTTACTTATATGATCAATGTAATAGAGGTGGAGTAGAGGGGTATGAAAGTTTTTTTAAAACTATGAAATATATAAAGCCAAAAAGAGATGGTAAAAAAATTCTAATTACTTCTGAATTTGTTGATTATATTGATGGAGAGATGGAAAATATAGATGAAAAATTATTTCAAAAAATAATTAAGGAATCTGCTATTCGTGATATTTTTTCTGTTGAAAAATTTAGTGAGCATATTAATGTTTTAGAGGATAAAACAATTTGGAAGAATCATAGTATAGATTATCATAATATAGAAGATGAGATACTAGATACTATTCAAAATGATGATATAGTAACAGTGAAGGGAATATTTGATTGTAGTTTAACAGCATTTATAAAAGATTTTAAATCGATAGATGGGATAATAATAAAAGAACATAGAAGCCAAAATAGTATGAAAACTAAAAATAAAGCTTTAAGAGGTTTAAGAACTATTGAACCATCAGATATAGATGATTTTAAAAGAGCAGTAAGATTGGAAAATAAAAAAGGTTGGATAGATTATTTTCCATTTATATATTTTTGGTCATTATCTAGTAGTAGAGAGATTCTCATAGATAAAAAAGATGGAGTGATGAATATATTTTCTTTTGATAAGTTTCATCGTTCATATCCTCCTAGAATTCAAATGTATATACCAACTTTACCATTAGTAGATGAGGTACAAAAAGAAGCTTTTGAAAGAATCTATAAATATAAAGGGTATAAAACAGCAAATATATCTTGGGTAAATCGAGATGATGTGAAAAAGCTAAAAAACATTGATAGTAAAATAAAATTTGAATATAAAGCATCAGAATATATTTATGAACAAAAACGGTATGATACTTTAACGGGTAGTAAATTTAGAAATTTAAGACAGCAGTTGACACAAATGTCTAAATATGAAAATATATCAACTCTTCCATATACGAAAAAATATGAGAAACAGTGCTTAGAACTTTATGATGTTTGGATAAATAATCAAAAAGATAAATATGATGATATAGGTGATGAAAAATATACAAAAAATTGTATTATAAATTTTGATAAATTTAGTGATGAAGATTTAAAAGGTTTGGTTGTTTTACAAGATAATAAGCTAATATCATTTGCATTTGTAGGAGAAATACAAGATGAAGTACTTTGTTTTTTTATAGGCAAAAGTAATTATTCCTTTAAAGGTATTCAGTCCTATATTAGACATAAATTAATTATTGACAATAGTAAATATGAGTTGATAAATGATGGTGTAGGTATAAGCAGAGGACTAGATGCTTCAAAAAGAATGTTTCGTCCAGTAGATAGATACAAAGTTTATAAGGGGCGTATAGAATATGAGTGAAATTATTTTGTTAAATAGAAATTATATTGATGATATTTTGTATATTCAACAAGTGAACTTTAAAGATAGTGAAGATTATTTAATATCAAAAGAGGCTTTTTTAGAGGTTATATTTAAAAAACAAGTATATGGTTATCTCTCAAAAGAGAAAAAATTATTAGCTTTTATATTTATGAAAAAATATGATGAAAAATTAAGAATTTACCAAATAGCAACAATAAAAACAAATCAGGGAATAGGTGGAGAGTTAATGAAATTTATTATTAATTTTGGAATAAACAATAGGTATAAAATTATTTTTTTAGAAGTTCATACATATAATATAAGAGCAATTAATTTTTATTTTAATAATGGTTTTAAAATTATTGAATATATTAAAAATTATTATAAAAATGGTAATAGTGCATATCAGATGAAGTTAGAAATTAATAGATAGGGGATAGTAAGATGTCTAAATTTAAGTATTTAAAACAATTTGATAAATCTCAATTTTGGAGATTTTTTGTTGATGGAAGATTTCATCAAAAATATGATGGCTGGGTAGGTTATGAATCTGGTGAGAGGGGTAGTGTTCAAGCACTTTTAAATGGATTCTCTTTTATGATTGATAATTTTGATATATCTAATGGTTTAAGTTCTACATATTTAAGAGAATTACATAAGATTTGTTTACTTAATGTAGAAACAACTAATCTAAAATCAAGTCCAGGAGATATTAGATATCTAAATTCTGGGATGCCATTTTTCGCTAAAACTACAACTTATGAACATCTAGTTGAGGTTTTCGAACTAAGAAGTGGTGATGAAACTGCAATTTTTAATTCCTCTTTATGGGGTAAACCTGCAGATGATTTAGATGTTGATGAGATATATAAAGTTATGTTAAAAGATAAAAAAATCAACTATCGAAATTGGTACCCAAATCTTGATAAAAGTCAAAAAGATGCATTAGATGGAAAGAAAACTTTACATGAATTTTATGAAGCAAAACATAGTGTTCAGATGATGATAATATCAAAGATGGAAGATATTATTGACAGATACAACACAAATATTAAAATATCTAAAACAGATGATGAAAAATTAAAAGTTATATCCTTAGTCTCTAGGGAACTTGAACTTTTACACCCTTTTCCTGATGGAAACTCAAGAACATTCTCTTGTGTAACACTAACTCATCTTTTAACTTTTAATGGTTTTGCACCAGCACTCTTAGAGAATCCTAATCTTGATAATGAGGTTTCACATACTCAATGGATAGAAGAGGTTAAAAAAGGGATGCAAAGAACAAAAGAGTTAATAAAAACTCCAAATATGAAACTTTTTAATTACTCTATTTTAGATATGAAGCAAAAAGATAAAGATAAGTTTTTACAACTTGCTCAAGAACTTACTCAAAAAATAGATGAATATAAAGAGATTTTTTTAACTCCTGATAGATTAGTGAACTATACAAATGGTGAATGGATTAATGGAATTAATAAAGAGTTAAGATTCACAGGAGTAGGTACTTATGGAACTTATTCAAAAGGGAATATATATTTTTCTATGGCAATTAAAGATTGGATAAAAGATAAAAAAGATGTAGCAAAAGAGTTGAAAAAAGTTTTAAGTCGAGATATAAGAGCGGTAGTAATAGATGATTTAAAATATGCACCTTTGATAGATGTACCTATAATATATGTAGAAGATTGTTTTGAAGCTTTTAAACAGTGTTCAATTCAAGTACGGCAAGAACATAACCCTTATACAGTTTTAATAACAGGGACAGAGGGAAAAACAGGCTCAAAGGTGCAATTACATCATATTTTAAACCAACAAGTAAAAACACATGGTGTTTTAAACAGTGCAAATACTGAGATTCCAGTTTTAAGATCTTTGATAAATTTAGAGGTTGATGATAAGATTGAAATAAATGAGGTTTCAGTAGGGAGTGATGAGGTTTATAGAGTAGAGAGAACAATGATTGTAAATCCAAATCTTTGTTTTTTTACAAATATAGGCCCAAATCATATGGATATGCATAAAACTATTGAGAATATAATGATTGCAAAGTCTTCTGTTGTTGAAGGGCTTGTTGATGGTGGTAAATGTATATTAAACTCAACAATTGAACATTACGATTTGCTTTTAAAAGCGATAGATGATAGAAGAAAAAATCTACCTATATTAACTTATGGATACAGCGAAAATGATACAGCATATCTAATAAAAAAAGTTTTTAATTCTGAGGAGTATGGATGGGATATAGAAGCTTCTATCGATGGTGAGATTGTAAATTATTTTTTACCATTATTTCAGAATCATGCACCACTTACTAGTGTTGGAATTTTATTGGTAGTTAAAGAGATGGGTTATGATATTCAAAAAGCCTCTAATGATTATAGAGGTTTAATCCCATTTGAAACAATGGGCAGAATCTTGAAAATAGAAAAAAAATCTGGTAAGGTTGATTTTTATGATCAAAGTAGAAGAGGTGGAATCCATGGTATGAGGTCTGCATTTAGAGATATGAAAAACTTTAAAATCAAAGGAAAAATAGTAGCTCTTGTTGGTGGAATTTCAACTAAAAAAGACACCGATTGGACAAAAGAATCACATTCTGAATTAGCAAAAATGATAAATGATAGTGATATTAGTAGGCTTTATACAACGGGTAATTTTATGAATTATGTAAAAGACGACTTAAAAAATCAAAACATATTTGTTAATCATAGTGATGATTTAGATGAGTTAGCACACTCATTGTATGATGAATTAAAAGGTGGTGATTTACTATTTATCATAGGTAGTGCTTATCTTTACTTAGGTCGTGTATCTGATAGAATCTTAAAATTAAAAGATGATAGTAAGTATGATTCAAAAATTCTTTCATATAATCTTGAAAAAGATAAAGTGAAACTATACAATGCTATGGTAACTCTTGATGAGTATGAACATAATAAGCCACTAGATATATCTCTGGATAAAAATGATTCAAGTAAGAAAGATTTTGAAAAAGTTAAAAATGAGTATAAAACATTTACTAGTTTGAGAGCTTCATTACTTATGAAATTTTTTGAGTCTATGAATAAAGTTATTTTGAAAAATTATAAAATCTTTAATGTAAATGAAGATATAAAAATGACAGGGAATGATACATATATTTATAATTATGAATATTGTAAAAGATGGTTTAATAATTTTGATAAAGTGGAATCTTTACCAAGAAAACAACTTTTTGGTAGTTTTTACTTTTTCGGAGATATGGAGTATCTTCTACATATTGAAGTAGCAACACAAAATTTACATATTGGATTTGTAAAGTATAATATGTTAAATGGACTTTATCATGTTACAGCAATGAGCGATTCTGATGTAGAAAATGTTACAAATAGATATAAAAATATATTTGGTGAAAATGTTGTTTTAGCAAAAAGAACATGGGGATTAAAATGGTGTAGTTATGATTATACATCACTTATTGACTTAACAAAGGCTCAAAATTATAGAGCAATGATAGATTTTGAAAATAGTGATTTTAATAAAAATGTTTTACAATTAATTGTAAATAAAAAACAAGGGGTATAAGATGAAAAATTTTAGAGGAAAAGTTTTATTTGATTTTTTTAGTTTAATTGAGAATAGTTTATTAGATTATGGGATGATACCTATAAATAATAAAATGAATAAAGAGACAAACAGAACATATCTTTATGATTTACAAAAGTGTTCAAATTGGTTTGATGAATCTTCAAATATTCAGATGTTTGGTGCTTATTTTGATTTTGGAGATAATGATTTTTTATTTCATATAGAGGTTGGTTTAACAAATTTACATATAGGTTTTGTTAAATATAAGCTAATAGATGATAAATACCAAACTATAAAAATGGATGAAGAGGACTATACAACTGCTTTTAATAGATATGGATTTAATCTGCCTAAAAGATTATCTTTAAAAGCAAGAACATGGGGCAATGTTTGGTGTTCTATAGATTTAGGAAATTTTAAAAATTTTAATAATGATAAAGTGTTGTCTGCTATTTTAAATTTTAAAAAGAGTGATTTATTTAGTGATATAGAAATATTAATAAAAGTTATGCAAAATAATAAAAATATGGCATGTAGTTCATCTGTACTAAATGTAAAAAAAGTTGAGTATAAACCTCAGCATTTAAATTTTAGAGTCAGTTATAAATGTAATATATTTTGTAAGCATTGTTATAATTCATCAAGTAATAAAGAGCAAGGTTTTATAGATAAAAAAGTTGCTTTAAAAGTTATTACTCAGGCTTATAAGTATGGAATTAAAACATTAGGTTTAACAGGTGGAGAGCCAATGTTATTCCCTGATATTATCAATGCAATGATTAAAAAAGCAACAGATTTAGGGTATACAAAAATAAATATTACAACTAATGGTTATTGGGGTAAAACATTAAAAGGTGCTACTGATACACTAAATGAATTAAATAGTATTGGGTTTAAACCAGGAGTAGGTTTTTTAGGTATTAGTGCTGGTGAATTTCATAGAGAATTTTTAGATTGGAGTCATCATCGAAATATAATAATAGCAAATCATAATATTTTTGGACATAAACTAAGAGTTGATTTTGAGTATAGAGAGGGACATGCATATTTAGTAGATGATTTTAAAAAATACTTAGCTGAAAATGGTGTAGATAGTAGTTGGTATAATCTTGTTGTACGATCTTCTCTTTCAAGTGTTGGAAGATGGAAAGAGAATCAATCAAAAGACCCATCGATGATTCCAGCAGAAAAGATAGGTTCTTGTAAGCCAACTAACTGGTTTACGGTTGAACCAAATGGTGATGTGTTCCCATGTTGTGGATTCAACAAAGATATTCATGGGTTGGCATTTGGTAATGTTCATAAATCATCAGTAGCTAAAATTATTAGTAATGCAGAAAAACATTTACCTATAAAAGCTTTATATACTATGACATTGGGTGAGATTCATACAAAAATGGCAGAACATATTGAATTACCAAAAGAGTATAATTCAATATGTCAGGCTTGTGAATATTTATTTAAAGATACAAAGAATCATAAGTACCTTAAGTAAAAGCATAAGTTATGAGAATAAATGTAAATGATGTTAGTGAATACATTGAACTTTTAGATAATAGACCTAGTTATCTAAAAAATAGTATAAATGGAGACTTTCAAGATAATTGTGTTCTTGAAAGTTGTAATTTAATTTCTCAGATTATATTTCCTAATTCAAAAGCTGAAAAATCAAAAATCAAAAAGATTTCAAAAATCAAAGAGATTATAAACGGAGTTGTTTATTTAGGTATAAATGTTGAAAATGGAAAGGAGATAGCAAATGGTGTGTACTATTATAATTTTGGAGATAACTATTCAAAAGTAAAAAAATTAAAATTATCTGAATTTTATACACCAAAAGATATTATTGTAAAAGAGAATAATATTTTTGTATTAGCATCACATTACAATTCTAAAAATAAGCTTTTTACAACAAGAGTGTATCAATATGTAGCGATAAATAATTTAAATATGGAGATGGAGATATTATCATTTGACTATTCAAATTATACTGATAGTTTTGAAGAGTTGGATGGGGATTTTTATTTTAAAATAAACCAAAAAGGTACTATTAGAGTAAAAAAACAGTATGTTAAACAAGTATATAAAGTTAATGATTCAATGACTTTAGATTATTTTATAGATGGTGAACATATTATTAGAAATATAGAGGATAAAAACAAAAATAATGTTCCAGACTATATTGAAGTTAAAGCAAAACAGTTAAAGGTACGGTTTGATTATTTAACAAAGAATCTTGGTATGAAAGATCCTTTAACACAAAATAGGTATAAAAATATTAAACATAGAATCTTTGCATCATTAAGAAAATTAAAGGGTCGCCCATCCACTTCTCATGGTGTTGTTTATGATGGTTCTTTAAATATTATATTTAAATCTACATTATCAAAAAATAATAGTGTTCCACCGCATGAGCTTTTTCATATTTTTCAATATGGATATAGTATGTTTAAGAATCCTTGGTATTGTGAAGGACAAGCTAGATCTTTAGATAGAATGGAGATGGTTGGTTATGATCTTTCAAAAATGGAATTGATTAAAGATGAATTGATAAATGATAAAGTTATTTTACCTTTACCACAAACACTTTATGATCTTGAAACACAGGTTCTAAATTATATGAATGATGAGGGCAAAAGATACCCTTATGGTTCATATCCACTATTTTTAAGGTTATATAAAATATTTTCAAGTATTACATTTTTAACGAGACTTTTAGAAAATGTAGCTAAATACGATAAAAAGGTTGTTCAAAAGAGAACATATAGTAGATATATGTGGTCAGTTGAGGATACTTTATCTGAAGATAATACCCCTTATTTACTTTGTTCTATAAAAGATACAATAATTAGTCAATATTTAAAAATAGATTCTAGTGTAAATTTAAGTGATTCTCTTAGTGTAGAAGAAGAGGTAAATAATTTTATAAAAATTATAGATGAGTATGTGATACAAAATGGTTGTAGTTGTACTACAAACTATCATATTAAATCAAAAGAGTGGAAGCTATATGGTAAATCACAAGAAAATAGTTCAATTATGGATATTTATGATAAAGATATAAATTCTTATGTTATTAAATTACAAGGTAATAAAAAAAGAACAGGATACTTTATAGGGGATTCTAAAGGAAAAAAAGATGCTTGGAATAACCGAGATGATAAAAGAATCTCATGGGATATGAAGTATTTTGAAGAGTTTATAATAAATGTAAAAATTGATACAAAATATGGTGAAAGATATCTAAATTATAAACCTGAAATTATAAATAATGGTATAGATAAAGATGATAAAAGATTTATTAATTATGGTTTAGGTAGTGATATTATTAATGGTAACTGGGTAACTATTAGAAGAGATTTAGAGATAGATTTGAAACGATATGAATCGGACAATGAGCTACTTAGTGTTAATGCATTTTATATTAGAGGAAGTGGTTTTATTAATAATATAGAGTTAAGTAAAAATTATATTGTTTATGAAGATTCCAAAAATGATAATCTTAATAGATGGAGAATATATGATAACACTCCTTCAGGTGCAACGATTGGTTATGTTAGGGATAATGAAAAACAGAGTAATGTGATACAAACAGATGGTGATGGTTGGAAAAATGGTTATATATTAGGTAACTTTGAGGGTAAACTTAATGCTTGGGGTAATACAGATTTCAAAATGATAAAATGGGATATGAAGTTTGAAGGAACTTTTGAAATATTTGTACGATTAGTAACTAAGTATGGAATACGAACCCTTTGTTACACTGCTGTTGATAAAGATATGGGAAATACATATCAAAATAGTTATATCCATCATTGTTTAGGATTTGATGCAAATAATGGAAAATGGCATACTTTTAAAAGGGATTTAGAATTAGATCTTCAAGATTTAGAGCCAATAAACAGTATAGTTGTTGTGAATGGGTTTTATGTTAGAGGAAGTGGATTTTTAAATAATATAGAGATGGGAACTTATCTATTATGAAAAAAATCATTGTATTTATATTATCTGTATTTTTTATACAAACAACTTTTTTAAATGCAAAATATACTGATAGTAGTATAAATAATTCAGTAGAATCTTATATAAAAAAATTAGATAATTTCAAGGGCTTATCAATTGCTGTTATGAAAAACGATAAGCTGATATTTGCAAAAGCTTATGGATATGCAAATGCAACTGATTTGTTAACAATTAAGCATAGATTTGCAATTGGTAGTGTTACGAAGAGTATTACTGCTGCTGCTATAATGAAATTAGTTCAAGAAGATAAATTAAGTTTGAATGATAATGTTTTTACCCATAAAATATGTAAAAAACAAGGTATTATTGATGTTGATTATTTGAAATATTCTAAGAAAATTATGGATAAATATTATTTTGTTAGGATATGTGATATTCAAGTAAAACATCTACTAGAACATACTGCAGGTTTAAGTAGGTATGTATCTCCAAGAGAAACTATTAAGAGGTCTATTCGTAAAACTTTTGATAAAAAATATCAATTCTTCTTTGCTAAAGAGTTTAAAGTTGCACAAGAGTACCATTATAGTAATTTTGGATACCATCTACTAGGTGAAATTATCTCACTAAAAACTAATATGCCATATATAGATTATATTAGAAATAAATTTTTATTGCCATCCTATTATTCATCAATAGATTTTCATCCTATTCAAAAAAAGAATCAAAAAGAAGTTCAATATTTTAGTGAAGATGGATTTGGTAGTTATGAGCAATGGTTATCAAGAAATAGTGCTTATGCTAGTGCTGTATCTACTGCTATTGATTTGGTAAAATTTGGAACACAATTTAATGAAAATATAAAAATTAATAATATGGGGCTAAATACTCATACTATTAAAGAGATAAAAACAGTAAGTAAAAAAAGATTTACCTATGCAAAAGGTTGGACAGTTTTAAAAAATGGAAGAGTATGGCAACATGGTGGAAGACTTGGTATAGGGTTGAGGTCAGTATTGAAATGTAAAATGGATAAATACAATAAAGATACAATATGTGTATCAATCTTAGCAAACTCTAATGTGGGTAGATTATATAATTTATCAGATATTGTGTTTGATGATATAAAGGGGAACAGATGGTTTCAAAACCTAATGAAAATCTAAATTTTACTAGAGATGAATTAGTCTTACAAAGGTTTTATTCTATTTTAAAAAAATGTGATAATACTTTAGTAAAAGATATAGAGGGGACTTTATTTTGTGAATCTTTTGATATAGATACAAAAACATTAAAAGTAAATATTTTAAAATGTGAAAATTTATTTGAAGATGAGATAGATTTTTTAAACCGAATAGTTCATATAGATGGTGACTTAAGTATAACTTCCAACAATATTTATTTTTTAAATAGCTTTAATTACCTAAAAAGTGTTCAAAAATTAATAATAAAAGATATGAAAAATCTTGATTCTATAAATGGGTTTAATTCTTTAGAAAAGATAGATTCTTTAGAAATTTCAAATAATAAAAAATTAAATAGTATAAATGGATTCAATATTTTATTTAAACAAAATGATTATATTTCTGGTTATATAAAATGTATGAAAAATCCTAAATTAAAGGATATAGATTTTTTAAAAGGGGTGAAAAATATAGGCTCATCTCTTTATCTTTATCAGAATAATTTAAATTCATTAAGTGGTCTTTCTAGTTTAGAGAGTGTTGATGCTAGTATAACTTTGTCATCAAATAATATAGATTCTTTAGAATATTTTTCTAATCTCCATACTGTAAATGGAATCTTGAATATTACAGATAATAATTTAAAATCATTAAATGGTTTAGAGAATCTTAAGAGTTTAAAAACTGTTAAATGGAATGGTTCGTATAAGACATTAAGTATAGACAATAATCAAAACTTAGAAGATATAAGTGCGATAGGGAATCTTAAAGTTAATGATTTATTTATTTTATATATAGATAAGGATTCTCAGTATAAGATAAAACCTAATATAAATTCTGTTTTTTTTAAAAATAAATTTAAGATATATGAATATAAAAATAAGAATAGTATAGCTATTGAGCAATTTAAACAAGATAATTATATTCAAAGATTACATATCTTATTTGGGCATAATTGGAAAATAGCAAATAGAAAATCTTTATGGTTAGATTCTCATTATCTTTATTTTAGTGATGTAGATGAGATTATTGATTATTGTAAAAAATATAATATTAAAATCTTATTTGCTAATAATTATAGAACACAAAAAGTTATTAGTAACAATGAAAAAATATTAAAAAAGAACGGCTTAAAGTTTATTGTAAACAATAAACAGGCACTAGAAAACTTTGTGGATAAAGAACTTTTTTATGAAATAATGCTTAAAAATAATTTTGAACAATATGTTCCTAAATATTATAAAAATAAGAGTGAAGTGAAATATCCAGCAATGATTAAAATAAAATCTGGTGGTGCAGGAAAAGGGATGTTTATAGCTTATAATCAAAAGGATTTAGAAGGTCTAAAAAATAATATGATTATGAGTGAGTATCTTCCAACAAATGTAGAATATGCCACAACTATTTTTAGTAAAAATGGAAAAATAATTAAACATTTTACATATAGTAAAGCAAGTAAAAATGATGTTTATATCCTTCAACATGAAAATCAAGATACAATAGAGGTAAAAAGATGTGAAACTCCATTTTTGGAACTGTTTGAAAAAATAGTTATAGCAATGAGTGGAAAAGATGGCTACTGTCAATGTAGTATTAATTTTAAAATTAATGATGGAATACCAAAAATCTTTGAGATAAATCCAAGAACAGGATACACATTAGCTGGATTTCCTGATGATTTTAAAAAACTTATGGATAAGTATATAGAAGAGTTAGATTAAATTTATGGGAGAGTATTTAAAGTGATTTTAAAAAAACAAGATAAATATATTTTTACACCAGGCCCAGTTAGAATGTATGAAGAGACTCTAAATCTTGGGGGAGTTCAAACTCCGTACTTTAGAAATAATGAGTTTTCAAATGTTTTATTGGAATGTGAAGAGAATCTTATACAAATTTCTAATGCACCTTCTGGAAGTAGGGTTCTTTTCTTAACAGCATCTGGAACTGCTGGTATGGAAGCAGTGGTTCAGAATCTATTAAATAGTAAGGATAAGGCATTAGTTGTAAATGGTGGTGGATTTGGTCAAAGATTTGTAGATATTTGTGATATTCATAATATAAAAAGAGAAGATTGTAAAATCCAAAATACTAATTTATCAGATACAACAATTTTAGATAAATATAAAGATTGTTCTTCACTTTTAGTGAATGCTCATGAAACAAGTATAGGCACATTATATAATTTAGAATCTATTGGAAAGTTTACAAAAAAGAATAAAATGTTAAATATAGTTGATGCTATTAGTATGTTTATCACTGATGAACTTGATATGATAAAACATCATATAGATGTACTTATCATTAGCTCTCATAAAGGTTTGGCATTACCACCAGGACTTTCTATGGTTATTTTATCCCCGTATGCCATAAAAAATATAAATCCAAGAAATCAACTTTATCTTGATTTTAATAGTTATATATCTGATGGAAAAAGGGGACAAACACCTTTCACTCCTGCTGTAACAATAATTTTACAACTACAAGCAAGATTAAAACAAATAAAATCAGATACTTTAGAAATACATATTGCTAAAGCCAAATCAATAGCTAAGTATTTTAGAGATTCTATAAAATCCCTACCATTAGAATTATATAGTGATTTTATGCCAAATGCAATGACAACATTAAGAACAACGGATGGGAAAAAAGCAAGTGAAATTGTAATAGATTTAGATGAAAAATATAATATCATTGTTACTCCAAATGGTGGAGTTTTAAAAGATAAAATATTTAGAATTTCTCATATGGGTAATATGACAAAAGAGTATGTTGATATACTAGTTGATGCTTTATATGATTACTATAAAATAAAGAAGGAGAGATAGATATGAAAGTTTTAATAATGGCTGCTGGAGTTGGAAGTAGAATCAGTAGAGATTTACAGGGACAACCAAAATGTTGTGTAGATGTTGGTGGAAAACCTTTGATAAAAAGAACTTTTGAACTTTTAAATAAAAAAGGGATTACTAACATAGCTCTAGTAACTGGTTATCAGGAAAGATATATTCATGAAGCATTAGAGGGGTTTTCATACATAAGGTATTTTAATCCATTTTATAGAGTTGCAAACTCTGTATCCTCTGTATGGTTTGCTAAAGATTTTTTGGTACCAGATGATGAGATAATGATTATGAATGGTGATGTATTTATGGATGAAAAAGTCTTAGATGTAGTTTTATCAGAAAAAAGAAGCCCTGTAATGTTAAGTGATAGTAGTAGAATAGAAGATGCTGATTATAGATTTAATTGGGATGATGAACTTCTTAAGAGGTATGGAAAAGAGTTAACAAATCAAGAAACAACAGGAGAATATGTAGGAATCGGGATTTTAAATAAAAATGATTTAACTATATTTAAGCAGGGTGTTGTGGACGCAGTAAGTAATGAAGATTATAACTGTTGGTGGGAAGATATAATATATAGAACAGTAGATGATGATAAAAAAGTATATGTTAAAAATATAGAGGGTATATTTTGGGCAGAAGTTGATTATATAGAAGATTATGAAAGAATAAAAGAGTTTATTTCTAAAAATAGAGGTTAATTTATATATATTGTAAAAAATATAGTAAAAGAACCTTTTAAGCAACTTTATTCTGTTATATTATGAATAGTTGAAAATATATCTATTTAAGGAGTCTAAAATGAAACTGATAATCAGAAATACGAACGGTGATATAGAAGAATTAGAAGTAACTAAGGGGATGCAGTTTACCCCTATTGAGGGGCAACAATTTTACTTTACTGAAGTATCTGAGTTTACTACCAGTTTAACAGGTGGGGATTCAAATCTTCTGGTTTCTATGATAGATATAGATGGTAATCAGTTTACAATGACCTTAAATGGTATAGTTGATAAAATTAAAATGAATAATCCTGATGATGCATTTAGTTTGACAACTGCCGTGGGTGTTTCAACTACTAGAGATGGGGATGCTGAGATAGAAGAAGCATTAAATAACCCAGATTTTGAAAGTGGAGAGATAATAGAAGCTCTTAAAGAATCTCTTGCAAATAGTAGTGTAGGTGATAATGATGGTGTTATAATTGATGATTTTGGTTCATTAGCAGATGTTTTAGAAGCTACTGCTGCTGGTGGTGTAGAAAATAAAGGATCTTTTCTGCCTTTGGGTGAAGGAAGAGATCAAGAAGTAACACCAGCAAATGAAAGAGCTGGCAGAGAATTTGATGACTTAGAAGAACGCACTGGTGACACTGACACGGATTCAGATTCAGATACTGACACAGATACAGACACAGACACAGACACTGACACAGACACTGATACTGACACAGACACCGACACTGATACCGACACTGACACTGACACAGATACAGACACCGATACTGACACAGACACAGACACAGACACAGACACTGACACAGACACTGATACTGACACCGACACAGATACTGACACCGACACAGATACTGACACTGACACTGACACTGACACTGACACTGACACTGACACTGACACTGACACTGACACTGACACTGACACTGACACTGATACTGACACAGATACGGACACTGACACAGATACGGATACGGATACCGACACTGATACAGATACTGACACAGACACCGATACAGATACAGATACTGACACTGACACTGACACGGATTCAGATTCAGATACTGACACAGATACTGACACAGATACTGACACAGACACCGATACTGACACTGATACTGATACTGATACAGATACTGACACCGACACAGATACAGACACCGATACTGATACTGATACTGATACGGACACCGACACAGATACAGATACAGATACTGACACAGACACCGATACTGACACTGATACTGATACGGACACCGACACAGATACAGATACTGACACAGACACCGACACTGATACAGACACCGACACTGATACAGACACCGACACTGATACGGACACGGACACTGATACGGACACGGACACTGACACAGACACTGATACTGACACTGACACAGACACAGATACAGACACAGACACAGATACAGACACAGATACAGACACAGACACCGACACCGACACTGACACAGATACTGACACCGACACAGATACAGATACTGATACTGACACAGATACGGATACCGACACCGACACAGACACAGATACCGACACAGATACT
>Ga0256842_1000191_pt1 | contig 54456 bp, 55 predicted proteins | sample 4559240metaG_FD_185973 | JGI IMG/M metagenome (GOLD analysis project Ga0256842, IMG submission 185973) | Hydrothermal vent microbial communities from Guaymas Basin, Mexico - 4559-240 | ecosystem: Environmental > Aquatic > Marine > Hydrothermal vents | place: Mexico: Guaymas Basin | collected... | reverse complement strand
AAGAGGGGTATCTCCAAGTGAAGGGCGGAAAACTGAGAAAGCTCAGGGGTCTCTAATTTCTTGCCTTTTCGAGAAGAAGCTGGTGGGCCCGCGGGGATTCGAACCCCGGACCTCCACCTTGTCAGGGTGGCGTCATAACCAGTCTAGACCACGGGCCCAACCCAAATGTTGGTGGACCGGCCGGGATTTGAACCCGGGGCCTCCGCCTTGCCAAGGCGGCGCTCATACCAGGCTGAGCTACCGGCCCACGCCGTTATCACCTAACGAGGCAGGTTTATAAATTTTGCGGTCACCACCAAAATGAAAGAGAAAAGTCAAATGTTCCCGATTCGCTGGAGAACCATTCCTTCGATCCGGATGGGTTCTGTCCTGCGGGCAAAGACTATTGCCTGATCGAGCCTAGCCTCGCTCTCGGCGTGGATCGTGAATAGCGGGTCGCCTTCCTTGACTTTCTCGCCGACCTTGACGTAGAGTTCTATGCCCGCCCCCTTGTCCTCGGGTGCTCCAGCGGCCCTTGCAATGCCTGTTATCGCCCTGTTGTCTATCCCGGTAACGTAACCACTTGTGGGTGCGGTGAACGTGTACATCTTGTCCCCTACCGGTATGTCTTCGGGCTTGATGTTCGGATCGCCACCCTGTTCTTCAATGATCTCTTTCATCTTCTCCCACGCCTTTCCGCTGTCGAGGATTTCTTTGGCCATCTTTTTACCCATCCCTGCTGGGGCAACACCGCCCATCTCAAGCAGGATTCCGGCCAAACCTGTGGCCTTCTCTATGAGGCTTCCAGGCCCTTTTCCCGTCATCAGGGCGGAGAGGGCTTCCCTGGCCTCGAGAGCTGGTCCTACGGTGTGCCCAATCGGCTGGCCACCGTAGGTTATGGCAACCTCGACATACTGGCCGAGCCTCTTTCCAAGCTCTATGAAGTCCCTCGCGAGGGATCTTGCCTCTTCCATAGTCTCGACTTTGACTCCCTTGCCAGTTGGTATGTCAATAAGGACGTACTGGCTGCCCATCGCGTACTTCTTGGACATTATGCTCGCGAGCATCAGCCCTCGCGGGTCAACACTCAGGGCGCGCTCGGCTTTTATTGTTATATCATCGGCCGGCGCGAGGTTAAGTGCACCACCCCATACGAGACAGGCTCCAACTTTCTCCACGATCCTCTTGATTTCGTCGAGTGAGAAGCTGACGTTGGCAAAGACCTCCACAACATCGGCCGTTCCGGCGGCGCTGGTTATCGCCCTTGAGCTCGTTTTAGGTATGGTAAGGCCTGCAGCCGCGACGATTGGAACCACGAGAATGTTGGTCTTGTTACCGGGAACACCCCCAATGCTGTGGACATCCATTATTGGCTTTCTGTCGATGTCGAGCATGTCACCCGTTTCTGCCATTGCCACTGTCAAGGCAGCTATCTCGTCCATATCGAGACCGTTTATCTCCAGTGCAGTCACGAATGAGCTTATCTCGATGTCCCTGAGCTTCCTATCAACGATGTCTCTCACTATGGCTTCGATCTCGACTTTGCGGAGCTTTTCGCCGTGCATTTTCTTCTTAATGTATCTGACACTCTCAGGGGTGCCAACCGGCGTGACCGTGACGACTTCGCCATCTGAGAGGCTGTGGAGCTGGAGAACGTCTTTGCTTACCCCGATCTCACCTTGTCCAACGAGATTGCTTATGACAAGGCTTCCGTAGATCGTCTTTTTCCCTGACTCTACTTTGACGAGGTCATCTGGGTGTAGCTTTGCCTTCTTTGCTTCCTCTTCGCTTATGAAAACTGAATACCTGCCGCTGAAGACATCAAGTATCTTAACCCTCGCCCTCATAGCCATCCCTCCAAGTTTTTGGTGGCATAGAAATAGGATGGAGTAGTTTTTAACTCCTTCGCTCAGAATAGGCACTAAGAATTTTGAAAAAGGAGTAGTCAGGCATAGGCCTGCTCCCGGGGGATGCCCTCAATGATCTGTCTCTCCTCGCTGGTTCTCGGGACGGTGCCCAAAACTTCCACGAGGTCTGGGGCTATTTCTCTGATCCCTGGCGGAACCAGGGCATCCTCAGAATACGCTGCTCGTAGAGCTTCTTCGAGTGGGGCGCTGTACAGCCTTCCCTTGAAGAGATAAACCCTGTCGTTCTCTATATAGACCAGTTTGTCTTTGTACCCTAGCCGCACCACCATGCGCCCCACCCATTTTTTGGAACAAGAAGTAACTTTAAAAATTTAATGGAACAGAAAAGGACGTTGGGTCAGAGGTTCTTGACTTCTTCGTCTATGCTCTCTTCAAGTTCTCTCTCCCACTCCTCGACGTCGAAGTCAACGAGTTCCTCCTCAAGCTCCTCCTTGAGGTTTGTGACACGGCGCTTTAGTGCCGACTTAGTTTCCTCGTCGTAGACCACGTAGTAGGGGTTCTTCCTGGCTGAGATGTAGAGCAGGAGGAGCGTGAGGTTCAGGAACCCCAAGATTATGATTAAAACGTAAAGCACTGATGAATTCATACTCCTCACCTCCTGTTGCCGAATATCGCCTTGAAGATTCTCTTGATTGGGCTTTCGGGCTGTGGTGGCTCCCACTTAATGCCAGCGAGCTTGGCTGCCAGCTGTTTGATCGCTATTGCGGCAGGGCTTGTGGGGTTCTTGATGACGAGGGGTATACCATAAGCTGAGGCACGCTTTACTTCAGGATCCTCTGGAATCACCGCGAGGACCGGAACTTCGAGAATGGCCTCTATCTCCTCCTGGCTGAGCTCGGTTTTCTCGTTGGTTACCCTGTTGAGCACGGCGCCCAGGGGAAGCGTTCCAAGCTTCTCAGCTATGAGTTTTGTCTTAAGGGAATCCGTAATAGCTGAGATCTCAGGATTCGTGACGATTATGAGCTCCTTACCAATGAGAAGGGCGGTGACAGACGTCATTTCAAGACCCGCGGGAGCATCTATGAGGATGAAATCAGCCATGTGGCTTATCTCCCTAATGACCTCCCTGAGCCTCTCAGGCTTTGCCTTTTTGATTTTCTCAAGACTCAATCCGCCGGGGATCACCTTAACGCCCGCAGGCCCCTCGTAGATTGCATCTTTGAGATCTGCTTCCCTCGCCAGAACGTCATGCAGGGTTATAGGGATGTCCTCCATGCCGAGAACAAGGCTGAGGTTTGCCATTGTAATGTCCGCATCGATCATGATGACTTCCTTTCCAAACTGGGCTAATGCAACACCCAGATTTGCGACGATGGTTGTTTTTCCCGTACCGCCTTTTCCGGATGCAAAAACTATAGAGCGGCCTTCCAAGAGGTACACCTCCCACTCTGTGATTCAATCGGGAATCTTAATGGAAATCAGTCCACAGGCCACTAGGAGGTTAAAGCTTTTATTTTTTGTGGTTCAATATGCGGTTCTCCTCCAACTCTAGGGATAAGATTTTAAAAGTGAAGCCGGAGGGATAGTGGGTGGAAAAATTGAGAGCTGATAATAAGTTTGCCCTTGCTGTATACCTCTGGGGAGCGATCACAGGGATAATCAGCGGTGCCTTGTCCGTCCAGAATAAGGCCGCGTGGATTATCGGAGCCTTGATGTTCCTGATCACTGACGTTTTCATCAAGGCGGTTTTGAGGGGAGATCTCCCTGAGGATCTTAAAACCCTTGATGAGAGGGCACTCAAGGGTGCCATTCTCAGAAAAGCTTTCTGGGGCTGGCTCCTGTTTTGGCTGTACTTTACGATGCTCGTCTATACCATAGGGATAGATTTCAAACCGGTTCCTTACAACAATCAAAGTTTGCTTGCTCAAATGATGAACTCGTCTTGAGGTGGGAGCATGGAGGAGCTAAAAAAAGCAGTCGCAAAAGAGGCACTCTCTTTCGTTGATGATGACATGGTTATAGGACTCGGAACCGGCTCGACTACTGCATATTTCATAAAATTCCTGGGAGAACTCATTAAAGAGGAGGAGCTTGAAGTCTATGGGATACCAACCTCTCACCAGTCAAGGCTTCTCGCCATTGAAAGCGGGATTCCGGTGATATCCCTTGACGAGACCGACGCCATTGACATAGCGGTGGACGGGGCCGATGAAGTGGATCCCAATCTCAACCTCATTAAAGGCAGGGGCGCGGCCCTTACGATGGAAAAGATAATCGAGTACCGCGCGGGCACCTTCATAGTCCTTGTAGATGAGAGCAAGCTCGTCGAGAGGCTAGGTGAAAAAATGCCTGTTCCAATTGAGGTAATCCCAGCTGCGTGGAAGGCCATAGCCGAGGAGCTGGAGGTCTTCAACGCCAAGGCTGAGCTCAGAATGGGTGTTAAAAAGGATGGGCCCGTTGTCACGGACAACGGAAACTTCATCCTCGATGCCAAGTTCGAGAGGATAGAGGATCCCCTCGACATGGAAATCGAGCTCAACACTATCCCTGGTGTTGTTGAGAACGGCATCTTCGCGGATATAGCCGACGTTGTGCTTGTGGGCACTAGGGACGGCGTTAAAAAGCTTGAACGTTAAATTTATAAACTTCCGTCACTTCCCATACTTTGCGCGGGGGTTGCCGAGCCTGGTCAAAGGCGCGGGATTCAGGGTCCCGTCCCGCAGGGGTTCCGGGGTTCAAATCCCCGCCCCCGCACCACAGCAACCATTTCTATGGCAATGTGAAACAACTAAAATGTTGGATAACTTCTCGTTTTCCGTTCTATGTCCAAATATCTGTTGCCCCTCTCCCCGGCACCTTTTAGTGAGAACGTCTCTGTCATTGGGTATTTCCCCTCCCTTCCCAATTCAGTGGGGCTGATCTTCCGTATCACCCACCGGGAATCCCCAATTTACCGAAAGCTTTATATAGTTTCTACGGCCAAAAGAATACTGAAAAGCCCTTTAAGGAGGTGTACGAAATGGCTGAGTTGCCGATTGCTCCGGTTGACAGGCTTATAAGGAAGGCCGGCGCTGAGAGGGTCAGTGAGGAGGCCGCTAAGGTTCTCGCCGAGTACCTCGAGGAGTACGCCATTGAGCTTGCTAGGAAGGCCACCGAGTTCGCCAGACACGCTGGCAGGAAGACAGTCAAGGCCGAGGACATCAAGCTCGCTATCAGGAGCTGAATGTCTTTTCATTCCTTTTCTACTCCCTAAACCGTTAGTGTTTTAAACATCCTCTCGCGCTTTCTACCATGCCGGAAATAGCTATAAGGATGACAAAGCGCAACCATAACGCCTTCGTTCACCTTCTCGGCGCCCTTGAGAGTCAGGGTTTCGACTTAAACGAGCTTCTGATAACAAAGGATTTTAGGGAAATTCTGAATGCCCGTCCAAAGGTTGTTCTCTACTCTTTCTTCACGGAAGAGATATGGGGGCCCCTAAGGGAGGAAGTCAGGCTTTTGAAAGAGCGCGGTGCACTTTTGGTTGCTGGTGGCTACCATGCAATAGCAATGCCAAAACATACGCTCAACGTTCTCGGCTTTGACATAGCGGTCATCGGGGAGGGTGAAGAAGTAACCTATCAGTTGCTGACGACCCTCAAGAGAACAGGTTACCGAATAACACCTGAACTGACAAAGGTTAAAGGTCTCGCGTTCTACCTCGACGGCGAGTTCGTCTTTACTGGCTTTGCCAAGGTTGAGGACTTCTGGCGCTTCCCTCCTTACCCGGAGAGCGTTCGACTCATCTCGCCAATGGAGATAAGCAGGGGTTGCCCCTTCCGCTGTTACTACTGCCAGACACCTTACATTAAGGGCTTCAGAATGAGGCATAGGCCAATAGATCAGATCGTGAAATATTCAAGAAGAATGAAAGACATGCGCTACATAACACCGAACGCCTTCGCCTACGGCAGTCCGGGGGCGATACTCAAGCTCAACAAGCTTGAGGCACTCCTTAAGGCTCTCCAGCCGCTCCGCAAGGAAGGAAGGAGGCTCTTCTATGGAACCTTTCCGAGCGAGGTCAGGCCAGAGTTCGTCTTGCCTGAGACCCTTGAGCTCCTCATAGACTACGCGGACAACAGAAGGCTAGCCATAGGTGCGCAAAGCGGGGACGATGCGATGCTGAAAGCGATGCACAGGCTTCACACGGTTGAGCACGTCCAGAGGGCCGTTGAATACATGATTGAGTATGGCTTTGAGCCGGTCGTAGACTTCATCGTCAGCCTGCCCAACGAGACGCCTGAAAGCCAGAGGAAGAGCATCGAGCTCATGAAGTGGATTATGAGGAAAGGTGGCAAGGTTCGGGTCCACTACTTCATGCCACTCCCAGGGACGCCCTGGGCGCGCTGCAAGCCGAGCCCTCTAAGCGAGGAGATGAAGAAGTTCCTCGGCAGGATGGCGGCGAAAGGCAAAATCGAAGGCTCATGGGGGGTTCAGATAGATATCTCAAGAAGGCTCCAGAAACTCATTGAGGAGTTCTACGAGGAGCCGATAGGTTATCACGGGCGCGTGGTTTCCCTCTGCTGAGCGAAAAAACTCTTGATTTTGTAATAGGCTATAACAGATTGCGATGCCAATCGGCAGGAGAGCAATTACCGCTTATCTTTAAAGCCACGACCCAAAAGCTTTTAACTTGTTGAAGTATCGAGAGGCGAGGGCGTTATGTACGCCGAAAACTATAAAAGATTCCTGGAGCTTATAGAGGAACTGCGAGAGTTCGAAGGTGCCCTCATAGTTGAGGGCATGCGAGACGAGGTGGCTCTGAGGAATCTGGGGGTCAGAGCGGAGATAATAAGACTATCACGCTTACCGCTTGCCGAGATAGCTCTCATAGCCTCACAATACCGTGAAGTCATGATCCTTACCGATTTCGACAGGAAGGGAGAAGAGCTCGCTAAAAAGCTCGTTTCGTATCTTGAGGGCTACCCGTGCCGGGTAGACACAGAGACACGAAGGGAGCTCAAGCGCATAGCAAAGAAGGACATTAAGGGCATAGAAGAGCTCTACGGGCTCTATAGGAAAGTCATCTCCGTTTCTGACCCCCAGTTGGAGGGGTTTCAATGAAGAGAAAGAAGCACGTCCTTCACCAGATTTTGTCTGAAAAACGGAAGGCAGAACGAATAAGGGGTGGTAACATGTCAGCCAAAGATGAATTCGGGACGACGAAATACATTATTCACGCGGAGTTTGAAGCGAACGGTGTTGTTGAAAGGCCCGATGTCGTTGGTGCAATTTTTGGTCAAACTGAGGGTCTTCTTGGGGACGACCTTGATTTAAGGGAGCTCCAGAAGACCGGGAGGATAGGGAGGATTCGCGTTGAAGTTCACACTAAGGCTGGAAAAACATATGGAACGATAACAGTCCCATCGAGCCTCGATAGGGTCGAGACAGCCATTTTAGCTGCTGCTCTAGAGACCATTGATCGCGTAGGCCCTGCCGAGGCCAAGATAAAGGTTCTCCGCATTGAGGACGTCAGGGCGGCCAAGAGGAAATACATAATCGAGAGGGCCAAGGAGATCCTAGAGACTCTCATGGAGCAGGAGATCCCGGAGACTCAGGAGATCACAGAGGAAGTCAAGAAGGCAGTCCGCGCCAAGGAGCTCATCGAATACGGTCCTGAGAGGCTCCCCGCTGGTCCTCACGTTCCCTTTTCGGACTCAATCATCGTCGTTGAGGGCAGGGCTGATGTGCTGAACTTACTCAAGCACGGCATAAAGAACGCGATAGCGGTAGAGGGAACTTCAATTCCAGAGACAATCATCAAGCTCAGCAAAGAGAGGATAGTTACCGCATTCACGGACGGCGACCGCGGTGGGGAGCTAATCCTCAAGGAGCTCCTCCAAGTTGCGGACATTGATTACGTAGCAAGGGCACCGGAGGGTAAGGAAGTCGAAGAGCTCACCAAGAAGGAGATCATCAAGGCCTTGAGGAGCAAGATCCCGGCAGAACAAGTCATAACTGAGATGTTCCACAAGGGCAAGAGCTTCTACGAGATACTAAGGGAGAAGGAGGAGAAGGAGAGGGAGATGCTCAAGGGCGAACCTATCAAAGAAGGTAAGCCACCCACTCCCGCCCCGAAGCCTGAGCCAAAGCCCCAGCTTGCAGAACAGAAGCCGAAGGAAGAGAAGATAATAAAGCCCATTCAGCAGGCCAAGAACCCTGAGATAGAAAAGTTCGAAAAATTCATAGAGCGCGTTAAAAAGGAGCAGACCGCCATACTCCTCGATGAAAACATGAACGTTATCGCTGAAATTCCAGTTAGGGATCTCCTCACTACGATCTCAAGCAGGGAGAACATCTATGCCATAGTTTTCAACGGAATAATCACCCAGCGGCTCATAGACATAGTCAGCGAAAACAACGTCCGCTACCTCGTGGGAGCGAGGAAGGCTAACGTCGTCAGAAGGCCGGTGAACCTTAAGATCCTGACCTTTGCCGAGTGATTTCTCATCTTTCCTTAACTTTATAACCTCCTAGCTTCTTCTTTTTGCGGTGGTGTTAATGGTCGAGGAGTTAATCTTGAAGTACGCGCTTATCAACGCCTACACCCACAAGGGAAAGGCAAACCCCAAAGCGGTTATAGGAAAGGTTCTCGGAGAGAACCCGGAGCTGAGGCCGAAGGCGAAGGAGATAATCCCGCTCGTGAACGAGATAGTCGAAAAGGTGAACGGGCTTTCCCTTGAGGAGCAGGAGGCCAAGCTGAGAGAACTCTACCCGGAGTTCTTTGAGGAGAAAAAAGAAAAGAAGGAAGAGAAGAAGGGCCTTCCGCCGCTCCCGAAGGCAGAGAAGGGAAAAGTCGTCACCCGCTTCGCCCCCAACCCAGATGGTGCCTTCCACCTCGGAAACGCAAGGGCGGCGATACTGAGCCACGAGTACGCGAGGCTCTACAATGGCAAGTTCATACTCCGCTTCGACGACACCGATCCGAAGGTCAAGAGGCCTGAGCCGATTTTCTACGAGTGGATTAAGGAGGACCTTGAGTGGCTCGGCTTCAAGATTGACGAAATACACATAGCAAGCGACAGGCTTGAGGTATACTATGACTATGCCGAGAAGCTGATAAAGATGGGCAAGGCCTATGTCTGCACCTGCCCGCCAGAGAAGTTCCGCGAGCTCAGGGACAAGGGAATAGCCTGCCCCCACAGGGACGAGCCGGTCGAGGTTCAGCTGGAGCGCTGGCACAAGATGCTCAACGGCGAGTACAAAGAGGGCGAGGCCGTAGTCAGGATAAAGACCGACCTCAATCATCCGAACCCTGCCGTTAGAGACTGGCCCGCATTGAGAATTATAGATAACCCCAACCACCCAAGAACTGGAAACAAGTACCGCGTCTGGCCGCTCTACAACTTCGCATCGGCAATAGACGACCACGAGCTCGGCGTTACACATATCTTCCGGGGGCAGGAACATGCCGAAAACGAGACGAGACAGCGCTACATCTACGACTACTTCGGCTGGGAGTATCCTGTTACGGTTCACCATGGAAGGTTGAGCATCGAGGGGGTAATCCTCAGCAAGTCCAAAACGAGGAAGGGAATAAAAGAGGGTAAATACCTCGGCTGGGACGACCCGAGGCTAGGAACGATTCGCGCTTTGAGGAGGCGTGGCATAAGGCCCGAAGCAATAAGGGAGCTCATCCTTGAAGTTGGACTCAAGAGGAGCGACACGACGATAAGCTGGGACAATCTCGCGGCCATAAACAGGCGCATAATCGAGCCGATAGCCAACCGCTACTTCTTCGTCGCAGACCCAGTTCCGATGTACATTGAGGGGGCTAGGGAGTTCGTTGCGGAAATCCCGCTTCACCCCGATTACCCAGAGCGTGGGGTCAGGAGGCTCAAGTTCGTTCCAGGAAAGCCCGTCTATGTCTCAAAGGACGACATGGAGCTCTTCAAGCCGGGCAACTTCGTCCGCCTTAAGGACCTCTTCAACGTCGAAATCCTCGAAGTTAATGAAAACAGCATAAGGGCAAGGTTCCACAGCGTTGAGTATGAGGTAGCCAAGGAAAACCGCTGGAGGATGGTTCACTGGGTCACCGAAGGGAAGCCCTGCGAGGTCTGGGTTCCGGAAGGGGAAGAGCTAATTATCAGAAACGGCCTGCTGGAGAGCGACGCTGACGTCAAGGTTGATGACATCGTCCAGTTCGAGCGCTTCGGCTTCGTGAGAATTGATGAAGTAAAAGATGGAAAGGTCAGGGCGATCTTCGCCCACAAGTGAGCTTTTTTCTTTTTAATCGAGGCCTATCCACTTCACGAGACCCATGAGGAACTTGTGTGGGAGCTTCTCGTGGTGGGGGTGCACTCTGACTGCGTAGTGCCAGCATGGATCTCCTAGGTGCTTTAGGGCGCTTCCGTGATAGGTGTAGAGCCACTTGTTGCCATCCTCAAGCCTCGTGGGACGCCTGAGCTCAACTATGTGGGGCCGTTCTACGGTGTAACCCTCCACGCGGAGACCGTAGTAAAGCTCGACACGGACGTCTTCCGGCTTAAGGCCATCGAGGTCAACGATAACCTCAAGGCCGGAGCGGTCGTCAAGGACTTTAACGTCAACGAAATTAACATTTGGCCATGATTGGATAACTCTATCCTTCCATGCGGCTATTTCCTTTGCTCCCCGGTAGTTGTCCCTTGTGAGCCATATGTAGTTGCTCATTGCCTTGGAGTAAAACCTGTCCATATACTCCTTTACCATCCTGTGGGTGCTGAAGCGTGGGGCTATGCTCTTTATGCTCTCCTTCATCATGTATATCCAGCGTGCGCGGTTGTTGTAATAAGTTGGAATAACTTCCTGCTCAAGGAGGTCGTAGAGAGCCTGAGCGTCCTTGGGGTCGTCCTCCTCGCTCTCCGGCTCCGTGCTCTCCTCACCGATTACCCAGCCGTTCTTGCCGTTATACCCCTCAACCCACCAGCCATCGTAGATGCTGACGTTCAAGACGCCGTTCAGACCGGCCTTCATTCCGCTCGTTCCGCTCGCTTCCATGGGCCTGCGCGGGTTGTTGAGCCACACGTCAACACCTGCAACCATGAGCCTTGCGCTTCCCATGTCGTAGTTCTCCATGACGAATATCTTGCCCCTGAACTCCGGCATCTTGCTGACTTCATAAACCCTCCTGAGGAACTCTTTACCACCTTCGTCCCTTGGGTGAGCCTTTCCGCCGAAGACTATGTAGACTGGCCTCTCGGGGTTGTTGAGGATTTTCTTCAGCCTCTCAAGGTCGCTCAGAATGAGTGTGGCGCGCTTGTAGGTCGCGAAGCGCCTAGCAAAACCGATTATGAGGGCGTTTTCGTCAATGTCCGGGATGGGGTCCTCTATTCCGAGGCGCTTGTTCCTCTCTATGATACTTCTCCTGAGGAACTCTATGAACTGCCTCTTGGCCTCGAGGTGAGCCCTCCAGAGCTCTTCGTCCGGAATCATCTCAACGGCGTACCAGATACCCTCAAGGTTCGTGTGCTCGCGCCACACCTTGCCGAGGTATCGGTCGAAGAGCTTCTTCATCTCGTTGTGAACCCATGTCATGGTGTGGACGCCGTTGGTGATCGCCTCGATGGGTATCTCGTCGAGAGGCACACCCGGCCAGAGATCCCGCCACATCCTCTTGGTGACTTCTGCATGCAGCTTGCTGACACCGTTTACGTAGCTCGAAGTCCTAATGGCGAGGAGAGTCATGTTGAACTGGTCTCCTTCCCTGCCGAGCTCGAGGAGCTCTTCTCTTCCTTCGAGGAACTTGGCGAGCCTCTTCTTGACTTCTTCAATCGGGAACCTGTCGTGGCCGGCTGGAACCGGTGTGTGGGTAGTGAATATCGTCGTTCCCCTGACGACGCTTAATGCTTCGGTGAAAGTGAGGCCTTCCTCCATGAGCCATGCTATCCTCTGGAGGTTCGCAAAGGCTGGGTGTCCCTCGTTGAGGTGGACGACGCCTGGTTCTATTCCCAGGGCCTTGAGGAGCCTCATTCCGCCGATGCCGAGGAGTATCTCCTGCTTTATGCGCTTGTCTATCTCGGCGTTGTAGAGGTAGTCACATATCGTTCTGTCGTCGGGGCTGTTCTCTGGAACATCAGTGTCAAGGAGGTAAATCTTGACCCTTCCGACCTGAACCTCAAATGCCCTCGCGTAGACGATCCTGTCCTCTATCGGGACTTCTATGAGGAGCCTCTCGCCGTTACTGTCCAGTATGGGTTTAATCGGCATTTCCTCTGGCTTGTATTCAGGGAAAATTTCAATCTGGTTGCCTTTCTCGTCGATCTCCTGACGGAAATAGCCATGCTTGTAGAGGAGACCGATCGCTATGAACGGAAGGCCAAGATCGCTCGCGGTCTTGACGTGGTCACCGGCGAGGATCCCCAAGCCGCCAGAGTAAATCGGCAAGCTCTTGCTTATGCCGTACTCCATACAGAGATAGACGATAGGCTTGTCCCACTTGGGGTAGTTCGTTGAGAACCAGGTAGAGCTAGGGTTCATGTAGGCGTGGAACTGCTCCATAACAAGTTCGTAGAGGTTCATGAAGTTATCATCCCTCAGGAGTTCCTTGAAGCGCTTTTCGGGTGTGTCAAGCAGGAGCTTGACGGGGTTCTTATACTCCCTCCAGTGCTCCGGGTCTATGTACTCCCAGAGCTTTGAAGCCCTCCTGTTCCAGCTCCACCAGTAGTTGTAGGCGAGGTCAGCGAGCTCTCCAAGCGGATAGGGGAGCTTCTCCCTTATTACCTCTTGAGTACAAGTGTCTACCTTAACCATGGCAACCACCGTGTATCATTCCTAGTGATACATATTTGACATTCGCATTTAAAATTCTGTCGTTCGGCGTTTGACGAAGATAGCGAAAAGAAATGATGAAGCTTAAGTACTCCGAAGAATATTTAAGGACACCAACCGACAAGTTTTTGTTAGGTTGGCTTAGGAAACCTTGAAAAGGTAGTAACACTCGCGGTGATAGGGGAGGTGGTACCATGGAGCTTTACTATTCCGAGAGATTCCACCCGGAGGAGCTGGCTCTTCTGGGAAGGGCCATAGGGACTGTCGCCCACGGAACTACCATAGTCGGGAGGGATGGAAGAGGGCTATCAAGGTACGGCAAAAGGGCAATGGTTGTGGGCATAGTCAGTACCGGCTCCACGATAATGGACGTCCGCCTGATTCCCCTTATAGCGCTCAAGGACTTTGCACATAAAAAAGGCCTCCCCTTCGCCTATGTATACTATCATCAGGGAGTGCGCGTTGAGGTGAGCGGACTGGACGTCGAGGAAATAAAGACGATTCTCAACAGCAGGAGCTTCATCGAGGCCCATCCCAGTGATATAGGAGCAACGGTTTACTATCCAAACGCCCTCGACGACTTCATGAACGACCTGCTCAAGAAATATCGTTTCAAACTTGAGAAGAGAGTCCTCGTCGATGCCATGAACACCCCTGCGGTGCTCTTCTTCCCGAGGCTCTCGGAGGCTCTTGGGATACAGGTCGATATAATAAACGACATGATGACAAGCTATCTGCCGCCCAAACCGAAGGAGGTGTTCCTTCACAAGCTCAAAAAGGAGAACTACGATTTTGGACTCCGCTTTAGGCCAGATGGCGTAGTGGAAGTACACGCAAACGGAGAGGAGATTGAATTCGGCAGTATGTGGACACTAATGGAGTATTTGAAGAAAAACCTTTGAGTCTTAGTGACAACCATTAAAAACCATCCTCTCCACTTACTTCCATTTTGGAGGTGAAAGTGGTGGGTATATTCGTAGTCATGGAGGGGATTGACGGCGCCGGTAAGTCAACACAAGCAAAGTTGCTCGCGAAATGGTTTGAAAAAAAGGGATATGAAGTTATTCTTACAAAGGAACCAACTGACACTGCCTTTGGGAAACTTATACGGAAGCTCGTACTCACGGGAGGGAAAGAGGGTATAATCGACGGCGCTAGAATAAGTCATGAAGCTGAAGCCTTGCTTTTTGCGGCGGACAGGGCAGAGCACGTTCACAAGTTAATAAAACCCTCCCTCGAATCAGGGAAGGTCGTTATTTCAGACCGCTACTTCTATTCCTCCTTAGCGTATCAGTGGGCGAGAGGGCTTGACCTCCAGTGGCTCATAGATTTGAACAGATTTGCAGTCCGGCCCGATCTGGCTATACTCCTAGACCTTCCAGTCAAGGAGAGCATGAGACGGATAAACGGGAGGAGCATTAAGACGGAGTTCGATAAGATCGTTGAGCTTCAGAGAAAGGTCAGGGAAAACTACCTGAAGCTAGCCGAGATGTTTCCTGAGATGAGGATAGTGAACGCGCAGAACAGTATTGAAGATGTCCACAGGGACATAGTGAGCCTCGTGGAGCAGGAACTTCTCTCAAAAGTTTAACTGCCCCGCCCTTCAATTTTAAAACAACTCTTCAGAAGTTTGTAATGGTGCGGTGGCCGGGATTTGAACCCGGGTCACCGGCTCGGAAGGCCGGTGTCCTAGACCAGGCTAGACTACCACCGCAAGTCCCTGCGCAATGTTAGTGGACGAGTATTTAAAAAGTTTACGCGTGATGGCTTCCTTTCCTTCTTGATTCATTGAACATTTCTGTGCCCTAAAACCCTGAAAAGCGCAGAGAATCCTTCTTAAACTTTTCGTAAGTTCTATAAACCTCTACCTGCAGTCTAATCACGAAAAGCTTATATAGGTGAACCTGAAGGCGATGGGTGTGACGGTCATTCTTGTAAAAAACTATAAGGGGGCATTTCTCGGTGGCGCGGAAAAAGTTTAGTGTGTTTATGCACGAGCTGGTTCCAGAGCATAGGGTTATCAGCGAGGAGGAAAAGCAAGAGCTTCTCAGAAAATACCGCATTAAGCTCTCCCAGCTCCCACAGATCAAGGCTTCCGACCCCGCGGTAGTGGAGCTCGGCGCAAAGCCGGGGGACGTTATAGAAATCAAAAGAAAAAGCCCGACAGCTGGAGTCCACCTGTATTACCGGCTGGTCGTGGAAGACTGATTCTGAGGTGAGATCATGAGCGCGAGAGGAGTTACTGTAGTTGATATTACTCCCGACGATCTCTGGATTGTTATGGAGTCCTACTGGAAGGAAAAAGGTCTCGTTAGGCAGCACCTCGATTCTTACAACGCTTTCATCGAGCACGGTCTCCAGGAGGTCGTAGATGAATTCGGCGGCGTCAAGCCGGACATACCGAACTTTGAGGTCAAGTTTGGAAAGATACGCCTCGGTGAGCCGATATTCCAGGAGGCACAGGGGCAGAAGAGACCCCTCTACCCTATGGACGCCCGTATAAGGAACCTCACGTACTCGGCACCCCTCTTCCTTGAACTCATACCCGTTGTTAACGGCATCGAGCAAGAACCGGTTGAGGTTCGCATCGGTGAGCTCCCGATAATGCTCAAGTCCAAGGCATGCAGGCTCTATGGCCTGAGCGATGAAGAGCTCATAAAACTCGGCGAAGACCCAAAGGACCCCGGAGGATACTTCATAATCAACGGTTCTGAGAGGGTCATCGTCTCTATTGAGGATCTGGCCCCGAACAAGACTCTCGTCGAGAAGGATGAGAGGCAAAACAGGGTAGTTGCCAAGGTCTTCTCCTACAGGCACGGGTACAGGGCTCTAGTAACTGTCGAGAGCAGAAAGGACGGCATTCTGTACGTTTCAATCCCGAACGTTCCGAAGCCAGTAAAGTTCGTCTACGTCATGCGTGCCCTGGGCCTTACAAGCGATAAGGAGATTGTCGAGGCCATAAGCGAAGACCCGAGGATACAGCAGGTTCTCTTCAACAACCTTGAAGATGCAAGCGACATCAGGACTCAGGAGGAGGCACTAGACTACATAGGAAAGCTGGCCCTTCCAGGACAGCCTAAGGAGTACCGCCTCAAGAGGGCCGAGCACATAATAGACAACAACCTCCTGCCCCACATGGGCGTCGAGCCCGAGAACAGGAGGGCCAAGGCCTATTACCTCGGCATGATGGCCCTCAAGGTTCTGGAGCTTTCCCTTGGCCTCCGTGACGAGGACGACAAGGATCACTACGCCAACAAGAGGCTCAGGCTTGCTGGAGACCTCCTCAAGGATCTCTTCCGTGTCGCCTTCGGCCAGCTCGTCAAGGACATGCAGTACCAGATGACCAAGACCTACCAGAGGAAGGGCGAGCGCTACACCTTCGAGAACGTCCAGAGGTTCGTGAGGAACTCAGTCAGGCCTGACGTTTTAACCGAGAGGATTGAGCACGCACTTGCAACCGGTTCTTGGCCCGGTGGAAGGACGGGCGTTAGTCAGCTCCTCGACAGGACAAACTACATTTCGACCCTCTCACACCTCAGGCGTGTTACCTCACCACTCAGCAGGGATCAGCCCCATTTCGAGGCCCGTGACCTGCACGGAACCCACTGGGGTAGAATCTGCCCGACTGAGACCCCTGAGGGCCCGAACTGTGGTCTCGTTAAGAACCTCGCCCTCATGGCCCAAATCACCACTGGAATCCCGGAGGAAGAAGTTAAAGAGTACCTCCTCAAGCTTGGTGTCGTTCCGATAGAGGAGAAGAGGCCAGCTCCGGGCCTTTACCGTGTTTACCTTAACGGTGTCCTTATCGGAACGGTTGAGGACGGTAAGTCCCTCGTTGAGAGGATTAGAGCCGATAGGAGGAGCGGGAAGATAAGCGACGTAATAAACGTGGCCCTCTACGAAGACGAGGAAGTCAAGGAAATTTACGTCAACAGCGACGACGGTAGGGTTAGGAGACCACTCATCATCGTCGAGAACGGTAAGCCCAAGCTCACCCGCGAGCACGTCGAGGGAATAAAGAGCGGCAAGCTTACCTGGAGCGATCTCATAAAGATGGGCGTCATTGAGTACCTCGATGCTGAGGAAGAGGAGAACGCCTACGTTGCCACGTGGCCCTGGGAGGTCACAGAGGAGCACACCCACCTCGAGCTGATGCCTGCCGCCATACTCGGTATTCCCGCTTCGCTAGTCCCGTACCCGGAGCACAACGCCGCCCCGCGTAACACCTACGGAGCTGGTATGGCCAAGCAGAGCCTCGGTCTCGGCTGGGCTAATTTCCGCATCAGGGTGGACACCCGTGCTCACCTCATGCACTATCCTCAGGTTCCACTCGTTAACTCAAGGATAATGAAGGCAATTGGTTTCGAGGAAAGGCCAGCGGGTCAGAACTTCGTCGTTGCCGTCCTCAGCTACGGCGGTTACAATATGGAGGACGCAATCATCATTAACAAAGCTTCCATCGAGCGCGGTTTGGCGAGGAGCACGTTCTTCAGAACCTACGAGGCAGAGGAGAAGCGCTATCTCGGTGGCCAGATGGATCGCTTTGAGAAGCCTGCTCCGACGATCAAGGGTTATCTCGGCGAAAAATACTACCGCCACCTTGACGAAGACGGTCTCATCTTCCCTGAGTCTAAAGTCGAAGGAAAGGACGTTCTCGTCGGAAGGACCTCGCCTCCGAGGTTCCTTGAGGAGCAGAGCGGTCTCGGTGGAATGGCCCTTCAGGAGAGAAGGGAGACCAGCATTACCGTAAGGCCAAATGAGAGGGGTATCGTTGACAAGGTAATAATCACGGAGACCGGAGATGGAACTAAGCTCGTTAAGGTCACAGTCAGAGACCTCCGCATCCCAGAGCTAGGTGACAAGTTCGCATCAAGGCACGGCCAGAAGGGTGTCATAGGTCTCATTGTCCCGCAGGAAGATATGCCCTGGACCGAGAGCGGTATCGTTCCAGATCTCATAGTCAACCCACACGGTATCCCAAGCCGTATGACCGTTGGACAGCTCATAGAAGCAATAGGCGGAAAGGTTGCCTCGCTGAAGGGGAGGAGAGTTGACGGCACAGCGTTCATTGGAGAGCCGGAGGAGAAGTTGAGGAAAGAGCTTGAGGAGCTCGGCTTCAAGCATAACGGCAGAGAGATCATGTACGACGGCATAACCGGAAGGAGGCTTGAGGCAGACATATTCATCGGTGTCATCTACTACCAGAGGCTCCACCACATGGTTGCGGACAAGATGCACGCACGCTCAAGGGGTCCGGTTCAGGTTCTCACCAAGCAGCCGACAGAGGGTAGGGCCAGGGAAGGTGGTCTTCGCTTTGGTGAGATGGAGCGTGACGTCCTCGTCGGCCACGGAGCGGCGATGCTGCTCATCGAACGTCTCCTCGAGGAGAGTGACAAGACAGAAGTATGGGTCTGTGAGAACTGTGGGCATTTGGCACTTGAGGACAAGCGCCGCGGTAAGGTCTATTGTCCAGTCTGTGGCGAGGAGGAGAGGATAAGTAAGGTCGAGATGAGTTATGCGTTTAAGTTGCTCCTCGACGAGCTGAAGGCGATGTGTATTAGACCGGCCCTAAGGTTGAAGGATCGGGTGTGATGGCCATGCAGTCGATGAAAAAGGTCATCGGAAGTATAGAGTTTGGTATACTCTCGCCACAGGAAATTAGGAAGATGAGCGCCGCTGAGATTACCGTTCCGGACACCTACGACGATGACGGTTATCCCATTGAAGGAGGCTTAATGGACAAGAGGCTCGGTGTCATTGACCCTGGTCTCAGGTGTGAGACGTGCGGTGCCAAAGCCGGAGAGTGCCCAGGCCATTTCGGTCACATCGAGCTTGCCAGACCCGTAATTCACGTTGGCTTCGCCAAGACCATCCATAGGATCCTTGAGAGCACCTGCAGGGAGTGCGGCAGGATAAAGCTCACCGACGAAGAGATAGAGGAGTACATGAAGAAGTTCGAGATAATCGGTGACCGCAAGAAGGACAAAGACCGGCTCATCAAGGAGATTCACAAGAAGGCCAGGGAGAGGATGGTTTGCCCGCACTGTGGAGCGCCGCAATTCCCGATCAAGTTCGAGAGGCCAACGATCTACTACGAGCTCCGCCGTGACGAGGAAGGAAACGAGTACAAGCACAGGATGATGCCCAGCGAGATCAGGGACAGGCTTGAGAGGGTGCCCGACAAGGATCTGCCCCTCCTTGGGCTCCACCCTGAGAAGAGCAGGCCTGAATGGATGGTTCTCACAGTCCTTCCAGTCCCGCCGGTCACGATGAGGCCCTCCATTACGCTTGAGAGCGGTATCCGCGCTGAGGATGACCTCACTCATAAGCTCGTTGATATAATCCGTATCAACAACAGGCTCAAGAGCAACATCGAAGCCGGAGCTCCCCAGCTCATCATCGAAGACCTCTGGGATCTTCTTCAGTACCACGTCACCACTTACATCGACAACGAGACATCTGGAATCCCGCCCGCCAAGCACAAGAGCGGAAGGCCTCTCAAGACCCTTTCCCAGAGGCTTAAGGGTAAAGAGGGTCGCTTCCGTGGAAACCTCAGCGGTAAGCGTGTCAACTTCTCGGCAAGAACCGTTATTAGCCCCGATTCAATGATAAGCATCAACGAGGTCGGTGTTCCAATAGCCGTTGCAATGGAGCTGACGGTTCCGGAGAAGGTAACCGAGTTCAACATCGAGAAGCTCAGGCAACGCGTTTTGAACGGTCCCGACAAGTATCCGGGCGCCAACTATGTCATCGACCCAGAGGGCAGGAGAATCCGCATCATGGAAAGTAACCGCGAAACAATAGCGGAGAAGCTCGACATAGGCTGGACGGTCGAGAGACACCTCGAAGATGGTGACATAGTCCTCTTCAACAGACAGCCTTCGCTTCATAGAATGTCCATTATGGCCCACCGCGTTAGGGTCATGCCCTACAGAACCTTCCGCCTCAACCTCCCCGTCTGCCCACCGTACAATGCCGACTTCGACGGTGACGAGATGAACCTCCACGTGCCGCAGACTGAGGAGGCCCAGGCAGAGGCAAAGATACTCATGGAAGTCCAGAACCACATCATCTCGCCGCGTTACGGTGGTCCGCTCATCGCTGGAATACAGGATCACATCTCAGGTGGCTACCTCCTCACCCGTGAGGGGGCCTACTTCACCCGCTCAGAGGTCGAGCAGATGCTCATGTTCGCTGGCGTTGAAGTCGATGAGCTCCCGGAGCCTGACAAGGTTGAGAACGGCGTCGAGCTCTGGAGCGGAAAGACGATATTCTCACTTCTCCTGCCGGATGACCTTACGATATGGTATCGCAACAAGCTCTGCGACGAGCCGGAGCGCTGCGAGGCACTTGAAAAGCTCATCGAGGAGAAGCTCATCCCCGACCCTGAGGAAGTCAGAAAGCTGGCCTACGACGGCTTTGTTTACATACAGAACGGGAAGCTCCTCAGCGGGGCAATAGACAAGAAGGCCTACGGTAGAGAGGACGGAAAGCTCCTCGACATCATAGTTAGGGAGTACGGTGTCGAGAGGGCCAGGCAATTCCTCGACCAGGTAACCAAGCTGACAATCTGGGTCATAACCCACAAGGGCTTCACTACCGCCATAGACGACGAGGATCTTCCGCAGGAGGCCTTGGATAGGATCCACGAGATAATCCGCGAGGCAGAGGAGAGGGTCAATAAGCTCATAGAGGCTTACAAGCGCGGTGAGCTCGAACCTCTCCCGGGCAAAACCCTTGAGGAGACCCTTGAGAGCAAGATAATGGCCGTTCTTGCGGAGGCGCGTGACAACGCAGGTAATGTGGCTGAGAAGTACCTGGGTATGAACAACCACGCTGTCATCATGGCCAAGACCGGAGCCAGAGGTAAGATACTCAACATCACCCAGATGGCCGCTATGCTCGGACAGCAGTCCATCCGTGGTAAGCGTCTCTACCGTGGCTACCGCGGAAGGGTTCTCACCCACTTCAAGCCCGGTGACCTTGGGGCTAGAGCTAGGGGATTCGTTATCAACTCCTACAAGAGCGGTTTAACACCACAGGAGTACTTCTTCCACGCAATGGGTGGACGTGAGGGACTGGTTGACACAGCAGTCAGAACAGCCCAGAGCGGTTACATGCAGCGCCGTTTGATAAACGCCCTCCAGGATCTCAAAGTGGACTACGACGGAACTGTCAGAGATCCGACTGGAATCATCGTCCAGTTCAAGTACGGTGAGGACGGCGTTGACCCGATGAAGAGCTGGCAGGGTAAGACACTCGACGTGGACAGGATAATAATTAGGAATCTAATTAAGTCAAGGAGCAGGAGGTGATCTGCATGGTATCTGAGAAGACTATTAAAACACTTGTGTGGGAAACCGAGCTTCCTGAGAGCGTCAAGGAAGAACTCTACACCAAGCTCGTGGAGTACAACAAGAAGTACAAGCTCAAAAAATCTGAGATTGAGGCGATAATCGAGGATGCTGTGAACGAGTACCAGAGGGCACTAGTGGAGCCTGGTGAGCCCATAGGAACAGTTGCGGCGCAGTCAATAGGTGAGCCCTCAACGCAGATGACCCTCAACACTTTCCACTACGCGGGTGTTGCAGAAATCAACGTCACCCTCGGTCTGCCAAGAATCATTGAGATTGTCGATGCAAGAAAGAATCCCTCCACACCGGTTATGACAGTTTTCCTTGACGAAGAGCACCGTTACGATCTTGAGAAGGCGAGAGAAGTTGCACGGAGAATCGAAGGAACTACCTTAGAGAACATTGCGAGGGAGATGAGCATAGACATCCTAAACTTCGAGTTTATAGTCGACATTGATCCGGAGAGGCTTGAGAAGAGCGGCCTTGACATGGAGAAGATCATCAAGAAGCTCTCCAGCTCATTCAAGAGCGCTGAGTTCGAGGCTGACGGGTACTCCCTCATAGTCAGGCCTAAAAAAGTCACGAAGCTCTCAGACCTCAGAAAGCTTGCCGAAAAGGTTAAAAAGCACCGCCTTAAGGGTCTCTCAGGCGTCGGGAAGACCATCATAAGGAAGGAAGGCGACGAGTACGTAATATATACAGAGGGCTCGAACTTCAAGCAGGTGCTCAAGGTTCCGGGCGTTGACCCAACGAGGACGAGGACAAACAACATCTGGGAAATCGCGGAGGTCCTTGGCATCGAAGCGGCGAGAAACGCAATCATCGAGGAAATCGTCAGCACGATGCGTGAGCAGGGTCTTGAGGTTGACATTAGGCACATAATGCTCGTCGCCGATATGATGACGCTCGACGGCGTTATAAGGCCGATAGGAAGGCACGGTATCGTTGGTGAGAAATCGAGCGTCCTCGCAAGGGCGGCCTTCGAGGTAACGACAAAGCACCTCCTCGAGGCCGCCGAGAGGGGAGAAGTGGATCCTCTCAACGGTGTCGTTGAGAACGTGCTCATTGGCCAGCCCGTGCCCGTCGGTACAGGAACAGTTAAGTTGGCTATGAATCTCCCCCTGAGACCGCAAAGGGAGTAGGGAGGTGTAGTTGATGGTTGACTTTGCCTTTGAACTTAAGAAGGTTCAAGACACTGGAAAGCTGGTAATGGGAGCTAAGAAGAGCATCCACTACGCCAAGATAGGCGGGGCCAAGATGATTATAGTGGCAAAGAACGCAAGGCCCGACATCAAGGAGGACATCTACTACTACGCCAAGCTCAGCGGAATACCCGTTTACGAGTTCAACGGAACCAGCGTTGAGCTGGGAACGATCTTGGGAAGACCGCACACGGTTTCGGCACTCGCCATAATCGACCCCGGTGAGAGCAGAATACTCGCACTTGCTGGGGGTAAGGAGTAATGCCACTCAAGCTCAACACCGATCAGATAAAGTACATAGCCCTCTTCGAGAGCATGACGGGAGCTACAGTGCTGGACTGCCTCATAGACACGAACAGGAACAGGCTCATCTACGTTATCAAGAAAGGTGAGATGGGTCTTGCCCTCGGAAAGAAGGGAGCAAATGTCAAGCGCGTTCAGAACATGATCGGAAAGGAGATCGAGCTCATCGAGCACTCCGAGAACCCTGAGGAGTTCCTGAGGAACATTTATAAAAGCCTTGGGGTTAAGGTTAAAAAGGTTCACATCACGGAGAAGAGAGACGGGAAAAAGGTCGCCCTCCTCGACATAAGCCCGCGCGATAAACCTCGGGCAATAGGGAGGGGCGGCCAGAACATCAACCTCGTAAAGGAATTGATGGAGAGACATCACGGTATTAGCGACGTTGTGGTAATCTGAGGTGATGATCATGGCTGGAAAGAAGGCCCCCTATGGTGAATTTGCCGGTAGGAAGCTCAAGCTCAAGAGGAAGAAGTTCCGCTGGAGCGACATCAGGTACAAGAGGAGAGTTCTCCGCCTCAAGGAGAAGAGCGACCCACTTGAAGGCGCCCCTCAGGCAAGGGGAATCGTCCTTGAGAAGATAGCCGTCGAGGCTAAGCAGCCGAACTCGGCTATGCGTAAGGCAGTTAGAGTTCAGCTCATCAAGAACGGTAAAGTCGTTACGGCATTCTGTCCTGGTGACGGTGCTATAAACCACATTGACGAGCACGATGAGGTTATCATCGAGGGAATAGGCGGTCCAAAGGGCGGTTCAATGGGTGACATCCCGGGAATCAGGTATAAGGTCGTCAAGGTCAACCGTGTTAGTCTCAAGGAGCTCGTCAAGGGAAGGAAGGAGAAGCCGAGGAGGTGAAGCGAATGGCCAAGCCGCTTACAGAGCGCTTTTTCATCCCGAAGGAGCTCAAGGTCATGGGCAGGTGGAGTGTCGAGGACGTTACTGTCAATGATCCGTCCCTCAGGCCGTACATAAACCTTGAGCCGAGAATCCTCCCGCACACCCACGGCAGGCACGCCAAGAAGCCCTTCGGCAAGGCCAACGTTCACATCGTTGAGCGTTTGATTAACAAGGTCATGAGAAGCGGTGCCAGCCATTACAAGGCCGGTGGTCACTTCATGAGGAGGGAGCATCGCTCGATCATGAGCAAGAAGATGAAAGCTTATGAGGTCGTCAAGGAAGCCTTCATGATCATCGAGAAGAAGACAAAGGAGAACCCGATTCAAGTTCTCGTCAGGGCCATCGAGAACTCGGCTCCAAGGGAGGACACAACCACCGTAGCCTTCGGTGGAATCCGTTACCACATAGCCGTTGATGTCTCCCCGCTCAGGAGGCTTGATGTGGCTTTGAAGAACATCGCCCTCGGTGCTAGCATAAAGTGCTACCGCAACAAGACCACCTACGCTCAGGCTCTAGCCGAGGAAATCATAGCTGCAGCTAACAAGGATCCGAAGAGCTTCGCCTACAGCAAGAAGGAAGAGATCGAGAGGATTGCCCAGTCCTCACGCTGAGGGCTGGCTGTTTTTCTCCACTATTCTTCCCTTTTCTATCACCTATTACCAAAAACTATTTATTAACCAATCACCATGAGGACTGAAATTGTTAAAGTTGACAAGAATGGAAGGATATACCTCCCCGCTTCCCTTAGAAAAAATTTGGGGCTGGCTACTTCTACATTGAGGAGAGGGGCGATGAGATAGTCCTTATCCCCGTCCGCAAAAAAATCAGGAAGTACTACGGAATATTCAAGGGAGAGAGGCTAAGTGCAGAAGATATTGACAGGCTAATTGAAGAAGAAACGGAAAATCTCCTGAGGGAGGAACTGTGAAAGTCTACGTCGATGTGAACGTCATCTATTATTTTCTAACCGCCAACGAGGAGTTTGGAGAGCGCGCAAAGAGCCTGCTTGAGAAATACAGTGGAGACATGATTACGTCGGCACTCACAGTGTGGCAGCTTTACATCTTGTTCAGGAGACAGAAAATAAAGCCAAATATCACTGACATACTCTCTGATTTAGGCATAGACGTGGTTCCTCTGACCGTGGAAATCCTTAGAAGAGCCGAACAGTGCAAAAACCTCGATTTTGATGATGCCATTCATTACGCCACTATGAAGGCCTATAGAATAAGGAAAATCCTGTCAAATTTAGGGATTGCACCTGCAAGATAATAGAGAGGAGATTAATGTCGATTAGAAATCCCTCTCCCTCAGCTCCTTAAAGCTCTTCTCAAGGTTTTTTCCTCCCTTATAGATCTCCTTTTCAGGTCATAACTAAATCAAACTCTTCCCTACCATATTATTTGGCTTCTCCACGCCAAAGAACTTCAGCACCGTCGGTGCTATGTCCATCAGGCTCGGTTCTTCAAGGTTGACCTTCTCAAACCCCCAGAGAATTAGCGGAACCTTCATTACAGGCTCGTTCATTGAGCCGTGCATCCCCTTAACCCAGTGGCTTACGCCCTTTATCCCCTTGCACATCCTGTGAGAGCAGAACCAGTAGCCGGGTTTGGCAGAGACTATCAACTCGCCGCTGTTGGGAGTGTTGAGGTGCTCCAGCTCCTCACGGAAGAAGACCGCCCCAACGCCCGGTGCCCGTCTGAGAACTTCAAAGGCCTCCTCTGCATCGTTTGGATTCCTCAAATAGATGTGAACGCCTCCACCAGAGGAAACGCGGAGCGTTTCTATGCCATGCTTTTTCAGATATGCTTTTAGGTTCACCCACGTGTGGACTTCTTCCTGACCGTGGTCTGCAAAGATAATGAAGGCGTACTCGTCTTTGAGGCGCTCCCAGAGGGTTCTGACGGCGGTATCAACGGTTTCAACGGCCTTTAGAGCGCCTTCGCTCAATGGCCCGTAGTCGTGGCTCATTCCATCAATCGATGCGAAGTGAACGAGAAGCAAATCCGGCTTGCATTCTTCATAGAGGTAGATCGCTGAGTTCAGAACCCACACGTCCTTCCTCCAGTCGCGGCCGTGATGTCTGTACATCTCGTCGCTCGCGAAGAAGGGCGGAAATATCCTGACGTCAGTCCCGCTGAAGGGGGGCATTGTGTAGCCGGAGACGCTCGCAGTCCTAACTCCTTTTTGGCGAAGTATGTCAACAATAGTGGGAGCCCTGATGACCTTGTGGGGGTTGAAGGCGACCTCATAATCGTAGAAGTTCACCTTTCTATCTGTTAGCCTGTCATAGTAGCCGTTCTCGACGACGCCGTGGTCTTTCGGCCATACCCCGGTCATGACGCTCGTGTGGACTAAATCTGTCAGCGTCGGGAATATGGAGTCAAGGACTGCAAAGCCCCCGCTCTCCGCTAGCTCGCTGAGAAAGGGCATGTGCTCTAGGTTGTAAACACCGTTACCGTCGAGGCTTATCAAAGCCAGCTTCTTTCTCATTTTCACCACCGGTGTCAGCCTGACGTGCACTCTTCATCGCTCAGTGGGATGGAGTGCTCATCATCCACTTGCTTTTCTCTGCTAATGCGGTATAAATCCTTTCCGAGCCACTCGTCCAAAGTTCTCTGCCTCGCGAGGCTTCCGAGGATGTAGCTTTTGGCGAGATACTCCTCGAACGGGTGCTCAAGGCGCCTCTTTATGGCATCGAATGCCTCGTTAAGTGTCTCAAATCGCCCGATGAGGTTTTCCATTGCCTTTTTAACGCCGATGCGGATCTGCCAGACGCCGACGGGGGCGTAGTACTCTGGCGTTACCTCCCGGAAGACTACGATTCTCGCCTGCCTCCTCCTTGCCCTCAACGCTTCGAGGACGCTCAGTCTTGCCGCGTAATAGGCCCCAGTGGTTTCTTCGGCGTAGCCTTTAATCCCGCGAAAGTCCTCGTAGTCGTGTATGACGCTCGGCCTCTCGCTACCGAAGAGCGAGCCCTTGAGCCAGACCTCCAAAAGCTCAAAGGCGTAGCTTTCCGGCATCAGCAGGACTGCGTAACGGTTTCCGAGGAAGCGGTAGAAGTAGACCTCGTAGTCGTTTATCTCAGGGTATTGCAGAATCTCCCTTCTAAGGTTCTTTCCAATCGTGTCCTGGACGGCGGTGATGCTCCACCTCGTCGGGACGAGCTTTTTCTCAACTCCTAATAGACCTGCGGAAAGAAGGCGTATAATGTAGTACTCGTCGAATCCCCAGTTGTATAGCCTTATTATGGCCTGCTCCGCCTTAAGCTCGTCGCTCACCACGTAATCTGTCCTTCTCGGTATTTTTGGGTTCTCGGTGATCTCGAAGTCAAGGAGCTCTGCCTTCGGGCCGAGAGGTGGGGCGAACTCGCTCGGAAGGACTTTGAGGACTGGCTTCCTCTTGAGGAGGATTTCACTGTCAACTGGCTCTATAGACATTGCCAGCTCTTGAACCTCCTCTAATATTCTCCCGCTCTTCCTCACGTTGACATCAGCCTTTGTCTCGCCCATGACGAGAAGGGAGCGGTAGTAGAGGATGTCCTTTATCGTCTTGTTCTCCCACTTCAGAGGATTGTCGAGATAGCTGGTGTTACCTTCAATCGGAGGCACGAGGGGACCTATGCGGACTTTTGGATAGCCGTATTCACCGACGAATACGCTGGGTGGAGACGAACCGAAGAGGTGGCGCCTGTTGAGCTTCTGCTCCACGCTCTTGGCTACCCTGAACCTCTCAAGAATCGGGCAGATAGGCCTACCACAGAGAAGCTTCCTGCCCTTACAGATCGCGCAGAGTTTTGAGTTGAACAGTTCAACCATCGTTAGTGATTCGCCGTGCTCTATTTTTTATTCTTTTCTGTTCCTAATCCTTTTTCTGTTGCTGTTGTTTTTCTTTCTAAGTTGTTCAAAGAGTAGGCATTAGTAGATCATAGTCCTTTGTATTTCGATTAGTACTTTGGTGGAGTTAAATTCCGCAGCTTAACTTTTTGTCCTCATGTACCTAAAGGTGTTTTCCCAAACTTTTATATGCGGCAATGTACTTACATGTCGTGAGGTGGTTTCATGTACGGGAACTGGGGCAGGTTTCTACGTGTGAACCTCTCCACTGGTAAGGTTAAGGTCGAAGAATACGACGAAGAGCTCGCCAAGAAGTGGCTTGGAAGCAGGGGTCTAGCGATATACTTCCTTCTCAGGGACATGGACCCGAAAGTCGATCCCCTCAGCCCTGACAACATGCTCATAATAGCCTCCGGCCCGCTCAGCGGAACGAGCGCGCCCACTGGAGGTAGGTACAACGTCGTAACAAAGAGCCCGGCCACAGGATTCATAACCATGGCCAACTCAGGTGGTTACTTCGGAGCGGAGCTCAAGTTCGCTGGATGGGACGGTATAATAGTCGAGGGAAAAGCGGAGAGCCCGGTCTACATCTACATCAAGGATGACAACGTCGAGATCAGGGACGCCTCCCACATCTGGGGCAAGGTTGTGAGCGAGACCGAGGAGACCCTCAGGAAGGAGGTCGGCAGCAAGAAGGCTAGAATCCTGAGCATAGGGCCGGCAGGTGAGAACCTCGTCAAGTTCGCGGCCATAATGAACGACGGCCACAGGGCGGCCGGTAGGGGTGGCGTCGGTGCCGTCATGGGAAGCAAGAAGCTCAAGGCAATAGTCGTTGAGGGAAGCAAGAGCGTTCCGATAGCCGACAGGCAGAAGTTCATGCTCACCGTCAGGGAGAAGATAAACAAGCTCAAGAACGATCCCACCGCTGGAGGTGGCCTTCCGAAGTACGGAACCGCCGTTCTCGTAAACATAATCAACGAGAACGGCCTTTATCCAGTCAGGAACTTCCAGACAGGCGTCTTTAAGTACGCCTACGAGCAGAGCGGCGAGGCAATGGCCAAGAAGTACCTAATAAGGAACCAGCCGTGCTACGCCTGTCCGATTGGCTGTGGAAGGGTCAACAAGCTTCCCACCGTCGGCATCACCGAGGGACCGGAGTACGAGAGCATCTGGGCGCTCGGTGCCAACCTCGGCATAAACGACCTCGCGAGCATTATTGAGGCCAACCACCAGTGTGACGAGTTCGGCCTCGACACCATCTCAACCGGTGGAACCCTCGCGACCGCTATGGAGCTCTACGAGAAAGGCTACCTCACCGACGACGATCTCGGCGACGCTCCGCCCTTCAGGTGGGGCAACACAGAGGTTCTCCACTACTACATCGAGAAGATAGCCAAGAGGGAGGGCATCGGTGACAAGCTTGCCGAGGGAAGCTACCGCTTTGCCGAAATGTACGGGCACCCAGAATTCTCAATGAGCGTCAAGAAGCTCGAACTTCCGGCCTATGACCCAAGGGGTGCCGAGGGACACGGCCTCGGTTACGCCACAAACAACCGCGGTGGATGCCACATCAAGAACTACATGATAAGCCCGGAGATCCTTGGATACCCGTACAAGATGGATCCGCATGACATAAGCGACGACAAGATCAAGATGCTCATACTCTTCCAGGATCTCACCGCAATCATTGACGCCGCGGGGCTCTGTGTCTTCACGACCTTCGGCCTCGGTGCGGACGATTACCGCGACCTCCTCAACGCGGCCCTTGGCTGGGACTTCACCACTGAAGACTACCTGAAGATAGGCGAGCGCATCTGGAACGCCGAGAGGATATTCAACCTCAAGGCCGGCCTCGACCCGCTCAAGGACGACACCCTGCCCAAGCGCTTCCTCGAGGAGCCGATGCCTGAAGGTCCAAACAAGGGTCACGTCGTCAGGCTCAAGGAGATGCTGCCGCGCTACTACAAGCTCCGCGGCTGGACCGAGGACGGAAGGGTTCCGAAGGAGAAGGCCGAAGAGCTTGGAATTGCCGAGTTCCTGTGAGTTTCTTTTCTTTTGCCCATTTTTGCCCAGCAATTTTTTATGAGCCTGTTTAGGGTGATCTTCATGGTGAAGGTCAAAGTGTTCGCGACGCTCATCGACATCGTTGGAAAACGCATGCTTGAACTTAGCGGCCCTAAAACCGTTAAAGAGTTGTTGAACGAACTCGATAACCGGTTCCCAGGTTTTAAGAAGGAGCTTGAGAAGGGCTTTATCATCCTAGTGAACGGAAAGAACATAGAGCACCTTCAGGGACTTGAGACACCGATAAATGAAGATGATACCGTCAGCATATTCCCGCCGGCAGGGGGCGGTTGAAGTGGCGAAGGAAGTCGACAAGGAGTACACCTTCAGTCTTTGGGACGGGAAGGTAATAGTCAGGCCGAAGCTCGACATGAAGTACCTGTACATAGAGACAACCAGCAGATGCAACCTGAAATGCGAGATGTGTTTCAAGCAGTACTGGGAAGACAATGAGGGCGACATGAACTGGGAGCTCTTCTTAAAGATACTCGACGACGCGGAGGAGTTTCCTGACTTGGAAATGATTTACTTCGGTGGAATCGGTGAACCCGCAGTCCACCCACGCTTCATGGATATGGTTAGAGAGGTCAAGAGGCGTGGCTTTGCTCTGGGAATAAGCACCAATGGAACTCTCCTTACGGATGAAATGCTGAGGGAGTTTGCGAAGCTCGGAGTTGAACTTGTTTACTTCTCCATGGACACAGTTCCAACGGCCCAGAACGCCATAACCCTTGGCCACATCGCCGCGGCTGTCACAGCGGATAAGATTAGAAAGCTTGTGAAGTACCGCGAGGAGTACGGGACGCACAGGCCGAGCATCGGAGTTGAGGTTGTTGTCACGAAGGAGAACTACAGAGAACTTCCTGAGCTCGCCCGCTATCTCCTCAACCTTGGAGTTGATTCAATGCTTGTATCGAACCTTCTGCCGTTGACAGAGGAACAAACAAAGGCCATAGTCTACGACGGAAGCGTTGATATGAGCCCAATACTCGATGAGCTATACAAAATAGCCCACAGCGGGCTTTATATAAAGCTCCCCTACTTTGAGCTGAAGACGGAGAGGCACTGCGAGTTCGTTGAAAACAACGCTGCGGTTATCAGGTGGGACGGTGAGGTTGCCCCATGCTACCGCTTCCTTCACAGCTACCCCGAGTACATATTTGGGAGGAAAAAGAAGGTGAACGCTTACTCCTTCGGAAACGTCAGGGAAAAGAGCCTTGCGGAGATTTGGACGAGTGAAAAGTATACGTGGTTCCGCTTTACGGTAAAGAACTATATGTACCCATCCTGTACAGACTGTCCCCTAGCTGATGCCTGTGACTTCGTTAAAACGAGTGACGTAGACTGCTGGGGCAACGAGCCGAGCTGTGCCGACTGCCTCTGGGCCAGGAAGATAGTCCAGTGTCCAATTCCACAGCACAACTTTGGGAAGTTCTATTAGCAAAAAGCTTAAAAACCCTCCTCCGCTCATATACCTCGGGCGTGCCGCGGTAGCCTAGCCTGGTAGGGCGCCGGCCTGCTAAGCCGGTGGGCGGTGCCCACCGGGGTTCAAATCCCCGCCGCGGCGCCATTAATTTCTCCTGGGCAAATGCCGGGATAGCCTAGAGGTGAGGCGGTGGACTGCAGATCCACTTTACGGGGGTTCGAATCCCCCTCCCGGCTCCACAATTTTCAGAATCTCCCCTTATTGCTTGTACTGTTTCTCCGTTTGAGATCCCAACCTTTCAAAACGCATTCTCCTTGGGCAGAACGCATCGGGAAGAAACACAGTCTGGCGGGCCGGGGGGGATTCGAACCCCCGACCTGCGGATTAAGAGTCCGCCGCTCTAACCAGGCTAAGCTACCGGCCCTCAACCCGAAACCATAGACGGAAGTGGCTTTATAAATTTTTTGGTTCCCACCAAGGGAAAACTTTATAAATCCTTTCTGAGCCCTATAATTGGCAACGCGGGGGTTGCCGAGCCTGGTCAAAGGCGCGGGATTGAGGGTCCCGTCCCGTAGGGGTTCCGGGGTTCAAATCCCCGCCCCCGCACCAGATTGACGAATAAAAGTTCTGCTTTGCTTCTGCACAAAACCCATTTAAGTTCCAGTGCAGTGCTAAGCTGGGTGGTAAGATGAAAGTCCACTACGAGTGCTTCCCCTGCATCGTGAACCAATGCCAGAGGATAGTTGAAATGGCGACCGATGACTTGGAGATAAGAAAAAAGGGCATCATAGAAGCTGCTAGACTAATGAGCTCCATCAACGAAAACTCGGTTCCAGCGATTTTCGGGAGCGAGGCATTCTTGGGCGTTTATAGGGCCGTTGGAAACGATGACCCGTTCAAAGAATACAAGGAGCTTTCCAACAGGCTCGCAGAGGAAATTGTGAAGGATTTCAAAGACGTTGGCCTTAAGGAGGCCCTCAAGCTCGCCATCATAGGGAACGTGGTAGACTTCGCCGTCGGTTACTCCCCTGAGAAGCTGGAGAAGGACGTAAGGGAAATGATGAAGGAAGAGCTCTATATCGACGAGTCCGAGGAATTATTCAGGGAGCTTTCGAGGGCGGAAAAGCTTCTTTACTTGACCGACAACTGCGGCGAGATATACTTCGACCTGCTCTTTCTGAGGAAGCTTAAGGAGGCGTTCCCGCATCTCAGGATCTACGTCGCGGCAAAGGAAGGCCCGATAATAAATGACGCTACCGTGGACGATCTTAAGAGGGCAGGATTTGAAGAAGTCGGCGAAATAGTCTCAACGGGCACGCGCATCGTGGGAGTTCCGTTTGGACACGTTTCAAAGGAGTTCACGGAGCTCTTCGAGAAGGCGAATGTAATAATAGCGAAGGGACAGGGGAACTTCGAGACCCTGAGCGAGAGGAAAGATGAGAGGGTCTTTTACCTCCTGAAGGCCAAATGCAGGCCGATAGCGAGGGAACTCAACGTACCACAGGGAAGCCTGCTCTGTATTCGCTCTCGGTAGCGTTAGGTTGCTCTCTTTTCCCACTCCGGGAACTTCCAATTTTTGGTTATTTTTGTCACGTTCCTCACGAGGCTCTTTTCCTCGCGGTACCTTGAGACGAGCTCCTCAAGGAAGGAAATCAGCTCATCGTAGGCTGGCTTGTCTATCGGAAACGGCACCCTGTCTTTCCCGCCGACGGCGTACGTGAACTTGAAAGGATCTGGAGGGTGAGTCACTGGGTCTTTCCAGCTTGGGTGGACGTCGTAGACAAGCTCAAGGACGAGCGATAGGGCCCTCAGCGTGCTCGGCCCAAGGCCCTTTAGGAGGAGGAACTCTTCGTAGTTATTCACGCTCAGTTCCCTGGCGAACTCAAGAGCCCGTTTATTTAGGTCAAGCCTCCCAAGGCTCTCGTACCTTTTTATCACCTCTTTCTCCCAGGGTTCCCGCGGCTTGTAGTAAACCAGCGGCCGGTAGCCCTTAGCTATCGCCTTGAGGCTTTCAAGTTCACGCTCTATCTTAACAGGGTTCTCCTGAACCACGTCAAGGAGCGTCTTCTGGTACTCTTTCGAGTCCTTCGAGACGGTGTTGAGTGCGAACTCTCTTCTAAGCCCGGAGATGGCCTTGTGCGGGTCTAGGGTAAAGCTTTCCGGCTCAAACCAGTGAAAGCGCCTCGCCATTCTCTCCCGCTCGTTCATGCCCTGCTGTATAACCGCCCAGTTGCCATCTTCATCGAGGAAGAAGACGTGATGATAGAGCTGGTAGCCTGTCTGAAGCGCGACCGTGTCCACTTTCGCCACCAGCCGTGAGGTTCTTACATAGGGTTCGGGGTCGAGTTCGTAGAGTTCCGCTATGGTTTTTAGCTCCTCAGGTGTTGCCCTGCTTTTCTTTCCCTTGCCTCCTGCGGCCTTTACGCCAAGCTCCTCTTTCCAGAGGGCGTCCTTTATCATGCCAGCTGTTACAGTGGTCGAACCGGAGGAATCCCAGTCCATCCCGATGACGTTGTTGAAGGCCTGAAACCAGATCGGGTCGGAGAGTCGCTCAAGAAGGCCCTTTGTGCCGTACTCCTCAACCGCCAGAATCAGCACTAATCTTGTCAGTCTTCTCATCCTCTGGGCAAGCCACGCTGGGACGTGGCCACCGTGGAGGGGCAGGTCTGCAACGTTTCTCATCGAGGTTGTTTGCTCACTCGAAGTTTTAACCCTTGCCCCTTAAAATATTTCGAGTTTTCTATGGATTCTTCGGGAAATAATCGGAGCTTTCCTTCCACATGAAAGGGAAAGCCTTTTTACCCCTTGTTTCGAAGAAGGCCTGAAGGTTTAATGCTTACGGAGGGTCTGAAATGGGAGTTGAAAAGGTCCCAAAATACGACATCCCGACTATAAAAGTTGACTACGTTTTTATCGAGCTCGACAAGATGAAGCCGCACGAGCAGCTCGTCCAGAAGGAGCTTGAGGACTTCATCGAGAGCGTTACTGGCTCCGGCATTTTCTGGAAGCCGATGCTCCTCGCAAAGATTCCGGGCACTGATGAGTACCTCATCGTTGATGGCCACCACAGGTGGGCCGGCCTACAGAAGCTCGGTGCGAAGAGGGCTCCCTCGGTTATCCTCGACTACTTCAGCGACGATGTCAAGGTCTACACATGGTATCCTGCATTTAAGGGAGACCTCAACGAGGTCATTGAGAGGCTTAAGAAAGAGGGGCTTGAAGTCGTAGAGGATCCCAAAGCCGAGGAGAAAGCCGAGCGCGGGGAGATAGCCTTCGCTATCGTTGGTGAGAGGACTTTTGCCATTCCTGGCGGTCTTGATGAGCAGAAGAAGGTCAGTAAAGTCCTCGACGAGATGAACCAAGAAGGCAGGATTGAGCTCATCTATTATGGCCTCAAGGAGGATGCAAAGGAAGACATGGCTAAGGGCGAGATCGATTACGTCTTCATCAGGAAGGCTCCGACCAAGGAGGAAGTTATGGAGCTCGTCAAGCGCGGCGAGGTTTACTCCCCGAAAACCACCAGGCACGTCCTCCCCTTCATTCCCGACAAGATCGACGTCAAGCTCGAGGAGTTGTTCTGAAGGTTTTCTTTTCTCTTTTTATGCCGATGATGAGGGATCAACCAGCTGAAATATGATGATGCATGGCTTATCTGAGGTGTGTTGGGGGAGTAAGAATGTTGCGGGCACTGATATTTGACGTTGACGAGACGCTGGTTTACTACGAGGGCTACGACCACCGCGAATGGTATGAAAAGTGGGTCATGCCAGCCCTTCGAGAGCGAGGCATCGAGCTGGACTACGAGACCTACAGAAAGACCGTAACTGGCGAGCTCCCAAGGAGCTACGTCGAGCGCTTTGGGATAGACCACGTGGAGTTCTGGCGGATTGTTGATGGGGTAAACCTTGAGTACCGCAAGAGAATGGCAGAGCTTGGGCGGATAAAGCCCTTCCCCGACGTTGATGCCCTCGAAGAGCTCAAAAAGATGGGGCTGAAGCTTGCTGCAGTGAGCAACGCCTCCCAGGAGTGTACCGAGTTCGTTCTGAACCTCTTCAATCTGAGAAAATACTTCGACGTTATTTACGGCAAGGATTACTCAAACCTCGACGGCGTCAAACCCAATCCTTACCTCGTTAAAAAGGCCCTCAAAGCGCTGGATTTAAGACCTCAGGAAGCCCTGATGGTTGGCGACAGTTACCACGACGTCCTCGCCGGAAAGCGCGCCGGCATGAAGGTTGTCAACGTCATGCGCTTCGGGAAGATCGAAGGTGCAGATTACTACGTGAAAGACCTGTGGGAGCTCGTGGAGCTCGTAAAGGGAATGCTGGGCCCCGATGACGAAGGATTAACCGGCTGATAAATGATGACATCGGCCTTGACCGAGGGGCCTGCACATGCACCTACATAACCACTTACAAAAAAGGTACTTATACTCCCAGGAGGCCCCTATAATGGGGAAAGGGCATGACAATAAAGGCGATTGCCTCACTGTTCATTCAAGCGCGAACCGAAAGTTCTAATTCTATCCATCCCAAGGAGCCGGGCTATTTCAAAATAGTGGGCTCCCGGGGGGCCGTTAGAGAGAGAAACGCTCTTCTCGTAACCCGGCCGGGGAAAGAGGCTCCATTTGGGTGGAAGGCTCTTTTTGTGAGCACTCTCCCCGGCTTCATAGACCCCCGGGAACTCCCAAAACTTCTCAATACCCTCATAGACGAACTGAGAAAAAACCCAGGGACGGCAGTCGTCATTGAATGCCCCGAATATCTAGCTCTACACAACGGGTTCAGGGGCTTCTTCAAGTTTTTAAACACCCTCCGCGATCATGCTATGCTCACGGGGGGCAAAGTCTACCTCATAACTGAGCCCTCCGTATGGGACGAGAGGGAGTTTGCCCTCCTCCGCCGTATGGAGGACTAAGCCACCTGTCAAGTTTAACGGGATTCCTCCTGATGTCTTTGAGAGTCGATACGTACAGCCTTCTTCCATCAATAGAACGCTTTATCTGCAGTTCCCCAACCTCTTCGAGGAACCGCATTGCATCTTTAACGCCCTCAGGATCCACTCCTCTGGACTTTAGAACCTCCCAGAAAGGCCCACTGCTCGAATGCTCTGAAGCTTTTCGTACTATTTCCCACGCAATCTCTACTCTCTCTTCTCCCCTTGCAGCTTTATACCTCCTCAGTAGGGATCTCAGGTCTCCCATTGGGTTCCCTTAAGAATTTAAGTGGGTGAGGTATAAAACTGTTTCCAGCGGTGCAATCTTTTTAAACTTTAATGAGTATATGTATCTGGCGATGATGATGCGGACTAAAAGCACTGCCCGGTTGGGTCTCATACTTCTTATTACTGTTCTGATCCTCCCATCCGTTCTTGCATCACCCAATCAGAAGGTTGTCTACGTAGCCAAGTTTGAGGGAGTCATCACAAGCTATTCTGTGGATCAGTTCTCTAGGTACATTGAGACCGCTGAAAGAAACAACGCAGAGGCCTTGATTATTGAGATTGACACACCCGGCGGAAACGGTCAGGCCATGCAGGAGATCATTCAGCGTATCAAAGAATCCACAGTTCCGGTCATAATATACGTTTATCCACCCGGAGCGATCGCTGCTTCAGCGGGCACGTACATAGCCCTGGGCTCTCACTTAATAGCGATGGCCCCTTCAACGAGCATAGGGGCCTGCGAGCCTATCCTCGGCTATGCCTCCAACGGTAGCATAGCTAAAGCTCCAGAAAAAGTTCGGAACTTCTACATAGCCTACATCAAAAGCCTTGCAGAGGAAAGCGGAAGAAACGTGACCGCCGCTGAGAAGTTTATAACAGAAGACCTGAGCCTCACTCCGGAGGAAGCCCTTAGGGCCAACGTCATAGAAGTCATAGCCAACGACATCCCAGATCTGCTCAACAAGACCAACGGCATGAAGACCAAAATTCCAGTGAAGGGAAAAGGCTACGTGACGCTCAACTTCACTGACGTCAAAATCATAGAGATCGAGCCGTCCTTTAGGGACGTGATCATGCGATATATCTCCGATCCAACGATAGCGTACATCCTCATAAACATTGGAATGCTCGGCCTGATTTTCGGCTTCCTAACGCCGGGGTGGCATGTCCCAGAGACGGTGGGGGCCATACTTCTCGTTCTCGGTATCATCGGCCTTGGGTACTTCGGATACAATGCGGCGGGGCTGATACTTTTAATTCTCGCAGTGATATTCTTCATCGCAGAGGCCCTGACACCAACGTTTGGCCTGTTTACAGTAGCAGGGGCGGTGACAATGATACTCGGTGGAATACTCCTCTTTGGTGGCGGAAACGAGTATCTCATACAGCGTTCAACGTTTTCAACTCTTAGGCTGGTGATAATCGTAATAGCAGTTTTGCTGGCGCTGTTCTTTGCCTTTGGGGTTAGCGCCGTGATAAGGGACAGGAAGAAGAAAGCACAGACTGGAAAAGAAGAAATGATTGGAGAAGTTGGCAGGGTCGTTCAAGAGCTCAATCCAGAGGGCATGGTGAAGATCAGGGGCGAGCTGTGGAAAGCGGAGAGCAAGACGGGGGAGAGGATAGGAGTAGGTGAAAAGGTCAGGGTTGTTGAAGTTAGGGGGCTGACTCTCATCGTCGTCCGTGAGGGGGGAGCCCCCGATGGGGAAAAGGAGGTGTGAAGGATGGCTGGTGTAGGAACTTTGGTAATTGGAGTTGTTTTGCTTTTTGTTTTGATAATACTGGCAAACGCCATAAAGATAGTCAAGGAGTACGAGAGAGCCGTTATATTCCGTCTCGGTAGGGTCGTCGGGGCCAGAGGTCCGGGACTGTTCTTCATAATCCCGATCTTCGAAAAGGCCTACATCGTGGATCTTAGAACCAGGGTTCTCGACGTTCCGGTTCAAGAGACAATAACAAAGGACAACGTCCCGGTTAAAGTGAACGCGGTCGTCTACTTTAGGGTCGTTGACCCAGTAAAGGCCGTTACCCAGGTCGCAAACTACATCGTTGCAACTAGCCAGATCGCCCAGACGACTCTGAGGAGCGTTATCGGTCAGGCCCACCTGGACGAACTGTTGAGTGAGAGGGAGAAGCTTAACATGGAGCTCCAGAAGATAATCGACGAGGCGACAGATCCCTGGGGAATCAAAGTGACGACCGTTGAGATAAAGGACGTTGAGCTGCCGGCAGGAATGCAGAGGGCCATGGCAAAGCAGGCAGAGGCCGAGAGGGAGAGGAGAGCAAGGATCACGCTCGCAGAGGCCGAGAGGCAGGCGGCGGAGAAGCTCCGTGAGGCGGCCGAGATAATAAGCGAGCACCCAATGGCTCTCCAGCTCAGGACGCTCCAGACGATAAGCGACGTCGCCAGCGACAAGAGCAACGTCATAATTCTGCCACTCCCGATGGAGATGCTCAAGCTCTTCAAGAGCTTTGCCGACGCCGGCGAGGTCGTGAAGAAAGTAGCGGAGAAGAAGGCCTCCGAGTGAGGCCAACTTTTTTAAACTCTTTTCTGGCAATTTTCCAAAATCCAGCAAGAAAATTTATACGGGTGTGTCATCATGGAGGGGAGAAAGGATCTGCTGATAAAAAAGATGCTTGACTCCGGGGCTGTTCTCTTCGGCCACTTCGTGCTGGCTTCGGGGAGGGAGAGTAACTACTACATCAACGTCAAAAAAGTCGTGACGGATCCAGAAGCCCTTGAGCTTATAGCCGAGCTAATAACCAACCTCGTCAAGAAGGCAGGGGTTGACTTTGATCGGGTTGCAGGCCCAGAGCTGGGTGCCGTCCCGATAGCGACTGCTGTGTCCCTCAAAACCGGCAAGCCCCTGGTTATAGTTAGGAAGAAGCCCAAAGGGTACGGTACCGGGAGCCAGATCGAGGGAGATGTGCGTGAGGGGGATAGAATTCTCCTCGTGGAGGACGTAACGACTACCGGGGGAAGTGTTCTTAGAGCTGCCGAAGTTCTTGAGTCCCTTGGTGCAAAGATTGCAGCTATCTCAGTTGTGGTTGACAGGGAAGAGGGAGCCAGAGAGAGTATAGAGTCAAAGGGCTACCAGTTCCTGCCGCTCATCAAGGTGTCAGAACTCCTTAAAAGAAAAGAAACCGCCATCGGGCATGAACTGGATTAAAAGGAATGGTCAAACATAATCTTCGAGTGTCTTGGCTTTTACCATTATGCTGGCCTTCTCCCGGCCGTAGAACACCTCAACAAGGCCGTCGGACTCAAGCTTTTTTACAGTTGAGAGAAGTGCGGGCATCGGGGTTTCGAGCTCCGAGCTCAGGTTCTGGAGGGCAACGGCCCTCTTCTTCGTTGCCAGAACTTTGTAAACAAAATCTTTGCTCCTGCCAAGCATGGGGAGAACACCAATAATAGTTGTCCTTCTACGTAAATAAACTTTACTGGACAAAAATTGTCATGATGACGGGCAAGGGTTTATAAACCAAATCCCCACAGGAGGTTCGATGGCAGTCGAAGGAATTGTCAAAAGGTTCAACGAGGACGGCCTTGGCGTCGTGTATGCTGGAAGAAAGAAAATCCTAGTTCCTTTTTCGGCCCCAGGCGACAGGGTTAGAATAGAAAAAACAAGAAGAAAGAAAAGAAAAATCATTGCCGAGAGCTTTGAAATAGTTGAGCCTTCTCCCATGAGAAAAAATCCCAAATGTGAATACTTTGGAAAATGCGGCGGCTGTTTGCTGCAGCACCTAAACTACAAAGATCAGCTTGAGTTCAAAAAATCAAAGCTTGCAAAGATACTTGGCCAAGACATCGAAATAATACCATCTCCTAGGATATTCGGACACAGAAATAGGATTGATGTCGTCATTTCGACAAAGGGAATAGGATTTAGGAGGTACGGCACGTGGTGGGACGTTGTAGACATCGAGTGGTGCCCCGTCTTCGGGCAGTCTTCAAGGAAGGTGCTGAAGTCCCTACGTGAGTTCATTGAGGATCACAGACCAAGTCTCTATGAGATAGGTAAAAGCGAGGGGTTTCTGAGGTATATCGTCATAAGGGAGGGCAAGTTCACGGGAGAGCTCATGGTGAACCTTGTAACTGGCCCAGGGGAACTCTCAGAGGACTTTCCTCGGTACTTTGACTACGCGGATTCGATCTATTGGAGTATAAACAAGACGGCCAGCGATATATCTTACGGTGACGTTGAAAAGTTTTGGGGCAGGGAATTCATCAGGGAAGAACTTGACGGGACAGCATACCTGATCCATCCTAACAGCTTCTTCCAGACGAACAGCTACGCCGCCGTTGAGCTACTGAGGGAAGTTGCCAAGAGGGTTGAGGGAGAGAAAATCCTTGACCTCTATTCAGGCGTTGGAACCTTTGGCATCTACCTTGCAAAGAAGGGCTTCAAGGTGGAAGGTATTGAGATAAACCCCTTCGCGGTTGAGATGGCCAACAGAAATGCCGAGCTGAACTGTGTGGACGCAAAATTTAAAGTCGGTGCAGACAAAGATGTTGAGAACTTTGAAGCCTATGATACAATCATTGTTGATCCACCACGGGCGGGGCTTCATCCCAAACTGACTAGTCGGCTTGTCAGAAGGGGCCCTGAGACACTGGTGTACGTCTCGTGCAACCCAAAAACCCTAGCCCGTGACCTCAACAAGCTTAAGGTGGCTTATGCGATAGCCAGTATGACGGCTCTCGATATGTTCCCCCACACACCTCACGTTGAAGTTGTAGTGGAGTTGAGCCGCAAAGGTTCAACATGAGAGCAGTTAAGTTAATAAATCATAACGTCTTAGTTCGATATTGAGGAGGTGGGAAATTGCTCGACGAGAGGGATAAGATCATAATCGACATACTTACCAAGGATGCGAGGACTCCGTTCACGGAGATTGCCAAGGTTCTTGGTATAAGTGAGACCGCCGTCAGAAAGCGTGTTAAGGCCCTTGAAGAGACGGGGGTAATAAAGCAGTACACTATCGTCATTGACCCCTCAAAGCTCGGTTACAACCTTGTAAGTTTAACTGGAATCGACACCCTTCCAGAGAAGATATTTGAGGTTGCACAAAAGCTCAAGGAGTTTGACTTCGTGAGGAACGTTTACCTTACTAGCGGAGATCACATGATAATGACCGAGATTTGGGCAAAAGACGGCAACGACCTCTCTGATATAATCTCGAACAAGATTGGAAAGATCGAAGGCGTTACAAAGGTCTGCCCAGCAATAATACTGGAGAGGCTAAAGTGATTCACCGCTCTTTTTAACTTTTTATTTGCGTTAACTGTTGACTAAGATTTGGAGGGTGATAGTGTGAAGGTCGGCGTCATATTTGGAGTTAGCGAACTAGCTGACCCCAAGGCCTTTGAGAAGAAAGCCTCCGAGTTCCTGAACGAACTCGCAAAAGAGCACGACATCATAGGCGGCCTTTTTGTTTCAAGGAAGTCGGACTTTAAGAGGTTCAAAGAGGAGGTTGACCTGAACAAGGCCGATGTTTTAGTGCTGTACCCTATGACAGGAGGAACTGAGAACGGGCTTAAGGAGTTCGCAGTTTACAGAAAGCCCGTCATAATCTTCGGTGACCCCTTTAACAACTCAATCGCCGCTGGTATCGAGCTTAGAGAGTACTTCAGGGAAAGGCTTATTCCCGCTACCCTCGTCAAAGACAAAAACGAACTCAAGGCAGCCCTACTTGGATACGAGGACTCATCGGAGCTCTTTGAAAAGTTCCTGGGAATGCGCCTCGGTCTGATAGGTAGAACGTCACCGTGGCTCATCAACGAGAGGTTCGAGCTTCCATACGTCCATATCAGCTTGAAGAAGTTCTATGAGTATTACGATTCAGTCAAGGACGAAGAAGGCCTTGAAGCAGTAGAGGACATCATTGAGAACGCTGTTGAGATCAGGGAACCAGAAAAGGACTCCCTGGCAAAGGCAGGACGTGTTTACCTGGCCCTGAAAAAGATCGTCGAGGATTACAGGCTGGACGGCTTCACAATCGGCTGCTTTGACCTAATCGGAAAGATCGGGACAACGCCGTGCCTTGCCCTCGCCATCTTCAACACGCAAGGAATCCCCGCAGCATGTGAAGGCGAGCTAAATTCTCTCCTCGGAATGGCATTGATACGGAGGTTTTTCGACAAACCGGCCTTTATGGGCAACATAGCGGACTATGGCGATGATTACGTACTCCTAGCACACTGCACAGCACCCCTCCTTGGGAGATACATCCTCAGGACTCACTTCGAGAGCGGAACGGGTGTCGGCGTTGCCGTGGAACTGCCAAAGGGCAAAGCGTCTCTGTTGAAGATACGAGGCAGAAAAGCCATTGTAGCCGGCGCCGAGGTTGTTGGAATCGAGAAGAGCGAGAACAGGTGCAGGACTCAGGTGAAAGTTAAAGTCGAAGAGGCCAAGGACTTCGTCGATGGCACTATCGGAAACCACCACCTGTTGGCCTACATTGATAGTGAAGAGCTGGCCGATCTGCTCAGCGAACTCGGTTTTGAAGTCATACTGTACTGAGCGTTTTTGTTTTTCTTTTCTCTTTGTGAAAGCGAAGCTTGTCTCTTTGACTGAAAGTTGTACAAAGTCAGCGCTTACACCAAAGGTTTAAAAGAGAACTTGATAACCCATCACTGAAAAATCCTCGGAGGCGTGGAGATGATACTCCAGGTTGCCCTTGACTTAACTGACATTGAACAGGCTATTTCTATAGCGGAGAAGGCCGCCCGCGGCGGTGCTCACTGGCTTGAGGTTGGCACCCCCCTCATCAAGAAGGAGGGCATGCGAGCTGTCGAGATTCTCAAGAGGCGCTTCCCTGACAGGAAGATCGTCGCTGACCTCAAGACCATGGACACCGGGGCCCTTGAAGTGGAAATGGCGGCCCGCCACGGGGCAGATGTCGTCTCTATCCTCGGTGTTGCCGATGACAAGACGATAAAGGACGCAGTTGAAGTTGCAAGGAAGTATGGCATCAGAGTCATGGTTGATCTCATCGGTGTCAAGGACAAGGTCAAGCGTGCCAAAGAACTTGAAAAGATAGGGGTCCACTACATACTCGTTCACACCGGCATAGACGAGCAGGCACAGGGCAAGAGTCCCCTCGAAGACCTCGAAAAGGTCGTCAAGGCCGTGAACGTCCCGGTGGCCGTTGCGGGCGGTCTGAACCTTGAGACCATCCCGAAGGTCATTGAGCTTGGCGCGACAATAATCGTCGTCGGTAGTGCCATAACGAAGGCCAAGGATCCCGAGAAAGTAACGAGGCAGATTATAGACCTCTTCTGGGGCGAGTACATGATGACGATAAGGAAGGCTATGAACGACATACTCGACCACATCCGCAACGTCGCCGACAGTCTCAAGCTGGAGCAGGTCAGGGGCTTCGTCGATGCGATAATAGGGGCCAACAAGATATTTATCTACGGCGCCGGAAGGAGTGGTCTCGTCGGTAAGGCATTCGCAATGCGTCTCATGCACCTCGGTTTCAACGTCTACGTCGTTGGCGAGACAATAACGCCGGCCTTTGAACAGGGAGACCTTCTGATAGCGATAAGCGGTTCGGGCGAGACTCAGAGCATAGTAGATGCCGCCAAGATAGCCAAAGATCAGGGCGGAAAGGTTGCAGCCATAACATCCTACGCCAACTCAACACTCGGAAGGCTCGCAGATGTTGTAGTCGAGATACCGGGAAGAACCAAGGTGGACATCCCAACGGACTACATAGCGAGGCAGATGCTCACTCAGTATAAGTGGGTAGCCCCAATGGGCACCCTCTTCGAGGACTCGACGATGATCTTTCTCGATGGCATAATAGCACTCCTCATGGCAACGTTCCAGAAGACTGAACAGGACATGAGGAAGAAACACGCGACCCTCGAATGATTTATTAACCCTTTTCCCATTTCTCTTATCGGGAAGAGAAGTGGTAGGCTTTACGCACGTTTTTGTTGGGATAGGGGGAGCCGCTTCAAAGGTGGTCAATAAGATAACGGTAGAGTCAGTTAAGGTTACCATAAACCCTGGGAGGTACCTTCTTAGAACAGAGAAATACATAAAGAGAATCCCCCTACTCTTTTCAGCCATTCCAGAGGATTCAATAGTATGGATCCTAACGGAGGATAAACCCATCAACGTGGAGATCCTCAGGCTGATAACCAACAGCGTTCCCAGAAGAGCGATCAAACTTGCCTACGTTTTCACTCCCGCAAGGGAGCTCGTGGAAGAAAGGAAACCGGAATGGGCAGGACTTTTTGATACGGTTTTCTACGACTCCTTGTGGGAGTTCTTCGATGAGAAGAAGCCCCTAAGCGAGGCCTATGACGAAGCCTCAGGTTCGATAGCCCGGGTACTTTCGTCGTTAATCAAAACCCTTGAGGGACAGATGCTCATAAACGTTGACTATGCGGACTTCTTCTCAGTCGTTAGGGGAGGGAACGTGGGAATACTCAGGCTCTTAAGGAGCGTTGACTTGAACTGGCACTGGGGCATTTGGGACAAGGGAATCGTAATAACCCTCGCCCATGATGATGTAGCTTTAAGAGAGGCGCACGAGGTTCTCGGCAAGTTCCAAGGGATACTGAGGAAAAAGGACGTCATCTGGGGGATGGTGACTGACAGAGAAATTAAAAGCAGGATGGAGGTAATAGCACTCCTCGTCAAGGGGTGGGATGATGGGAATGATAAAGGCGGTACTCTTTGACATCGATCATACACTGCTTACCGAGATGCCCCTCGTCCAGTTCTTTCTTCCTCAGGTTTATGAGGAGCTCTCGAAGAAATTCGGGATCAACAAGGAGGAGGCGAGAAATAGGTTTCTCGGTGAGATATTCGCCAGAAGAGAAACCTATGAGTGGCACGACTGGAACTTTTTCTTCAGGCTCTTTGATCTCGATCTGAGGTACGAGGACCTGCTGAGGAAGTATCCCCACAAGCTTCACGTTTACCCTGATACCGTCCCTACTCTTGAATGGTTAAAGGAAAAGGGCCTCAAGCTCGGAGTCGTAACGAGCGGGCCGGCCTATCAGAGGCTTAAACTCGAACTAACCGGGCTGGACAAGTACTTTGACACTGTTGTGACAAGAGACGATGTGGGGGCCATAAAACCCCAACCAAAGATTTTCCTCCGAGCTTTGGAGGATCTCGGTGTACACCCTGAGGAGGCAATTATGGTGGGAGACTCGCTTCGGCAGGATATTTACGGTGGAAAAAACGTCGGAATGAAAACCGTCTGGATAGCGAGAGACGGAGGCGAGGACTTCCACTTCCCTGACTTCAAAATCAAAACGCTTCACGAGCTTAGAAAGGTGCTAGAGGTGGTGTGAATGAGAAAGATTTTCGATGCCGAAGGCGTCTTTGTAAAGTACGATGAAAGGAGGGTAAAACTCGAAAACGGCCACGAACTCGTTCACAGGAGTGAAGAACCTACTGAACTATGGTGGAAGCTCAAGGAGACCATCAAAGGCAAGAAAGTCCGTATCATTGTTCACGAGGTGGAAGAATGATATCCCACATCATAAACACGGACATTGGTGGCAGGGGGGCACTTTCCCTTTACCTTGATTACCGAAAGCGCAACTTTCGCTTCCTTGAAAACGCAGTGGAAACCCTGCTGAACAACTCCACCAGAGTCCTGATAATAACAGGCTTTCCGATCCCCCCTGTGAACGTTCCCGAGACGGATGGTCCTCCTGGGGCACTCGCGCTCAGTAAACTTATCGCATGGCTCGGAGGAAGAGCTGAGATCCTTGCCCATGAAGAAATAATCAACGCCATGACACCGCTTCAGAAGCCGTTTTCAGTGGAGTTCACACGAAATCCTGACATTTCAAACTATGATCTCGTGATCTTCGTTGAGACACCTGGAAGGGCCAGAGACGGAAATCACTATTCCATGTCAGGCCTTAAAATAGAAGGGGAAACCTTTGACTGGGTCGTCGGGGAGGCTAAAGACTACGGCATCCCCACGATCGGAATCGGAGACGGAGGAAACGAGGTGGGAATGGGGAAAATCAGGGATCTGATCATTAAGCACATTCCCCTTGGGGAGAAGATAGCCAGCATCGTTGAGACGGATGAGCTCGTTCTTTCCGCGGTCTCCAACTGGGGAGCTTACGGAGTGGTGGCACAGGCATCCATTGAGTTGAAGAAAAACCTCCTCTCGGACTGGGACGAGGCCTTTATCGTCAGGCTCCTAGTGGAGAACGGCCTTATAGACGGTGTTACCAAGAAAAGGGAAGTCAGCGTTGACGGCATTCCAATCGATGTTCACGTCGCCTTCGTTGAGTTTTTGAACGGGATTGTCGAGTTCAATCTCTAAATTTTGAGCTCCTCCCTTGTGACCTGTTTCAGTTCTTCAATTTCCTCCCAGGTGAGAACTCTTGTGCCCCTTGTCAGCATGATAACGTCGCTTGAAAGCCGGGTAACAATATACACATAGTTTGGAGTAGCCAGGAGGTAATCGTCGCAGGGCTCCAAGTGGGAGAGCTGTTTTTTAAGCTCTGGCAACTCCGCAGACAGTTCTTCAATCGATTCAAAATTTCCAGTTATTGGCAATCCCTCTGTGGTGGCAAGCAGAAACTTCTCCACCCCATATTTCTTGGCCAGCATATCCGTAAAGTCCAGAAAGTTTTCACTTCCCGGTCTCAGGATGGCCCTTAACCTGTCCAACAATCCCATTCCCATCGCCTCCGAGTTTGTTGCATATATCATCCAGATACTCGTGACATTTTACCTAGACTTGATCCCCTCGTTTGAAAACCGACTATGAACGTCTTCAGTATATATAGTCTTTTTATAAGATTTTATTAAGAGTGTTTCGAATACGCCTGAGTTCTTTCGTTGGTATCCACCTGTATTCCCACCGCATGTTTTTAATATGCTTAATTAACCTGTTCGTGCAACTTCTGGTTGGAACGAGCGGGGGCACCCTTGAAAGAAGCAGGAGTCCTTTTTGGGGCTTTTGGGTATAAATCCCTGTCGAGAATTTCTATCACGTCGTTGAGCGGAACGGACCGTTTGAGCCGGTACGAGATAACTCTGCAGGAGGGAATCTCGATTGCAACTAACAGTCCATAAGTAGTTTCAAACACCTTAAGGTTGAGGAGCAGTATTACAACCACGAGCTCCCACTCCCGGAGGAGCTTTTGTAACGATAAACCTTTCTCAAAGAGTTCATGCTCTTTTATCGTCTTCCATTTCTGTATCGTGATGCATGGATTCCCTTAGACAGCAGGTGCACATGAATCCTATCGATTGAATACCCCTCCTGCGGAGCCTTAGGATAAGGTTCTTAACATCCTCGTCAATCGCAACTGGTTTCCTCCCGGGTTTTCTTAGCCTCTTGTCCTTGAGTATCCGGCACACCCTGCGCTTGGATATCCCGAACTTGATGGATATCTCCTTAAGGGTTGCATCCCTTTCCCGCATTTCTATTGATATCCTCAGGTTTGAGTTTCATAGCACAAGATAATAGACTTTTTGAATCCCCCTCATATATCCTGCTGGGAAAAATTCTCAAAGTATTTATTCTGGGGAAAATCTTAAATGTCCTATTGCGCCATACACTGCGTAATTATATGGTTCATAATAATATGAAGGTAAAGGTAAAAAGATTTAAATGATAAAGGTATACCCAAGGAGGGGCAACCCCCATGACGGAGGCGAAAGTCGTGGAGAGGGTTAATGAGAGGTCTGAGGAAATGGCGACTAAAATAAATAACCTGATTCTCTACGGAATATACAAAGTCCTCGGGGCTGGAGCCAAGGGACTTGGAAACTCTGTTGGTGAGGAGCTTCTGAATACAATGATGGAGGAGTACGGACTAAACTTCGAGGGAAGCGATGACCCCCAGGAGCTCCTCAACCGCTTCACGGAGGTCATGATAAACACCCTTGGGTTTGCCGAGAGGGGTGAAATCGATGTTAACGGGAACAAGGTAACGCTCAAGCTCGACAATCCCATGGACCTCTACGCGCTCCAGTTGCTTGAGAAGAAGGGCATGAAACCAGTACTCTATCCGATGGCCAACGCCATAGCCGTTGCCATCAAGAAGTTCAGCGGAAAGAACGTCCTGATTAAGGAAATCCGCGTTTCGGACAAGCACGTTGAAGTTGATATGCTGATTCTGGGGTGATATGAATGTTTGAGAACGTTGTTGCCGATTTATTAAGGGTTGATGGCGTCAAGGGAGTTGCTATAGTGAGCAAGGACGGTCTCCTCATTGAGGGTCAGGCGAGCGACAGGACGATAGAGGTTGAGAGCGTCGCCGCGATGGTCGCGACCATCTACGGTACTGCACTCAACGTGTCCAATGAGGTCTTCCATGAGGAGGCAGTGGACATGGTCACGCTCGAATCGCCGAAGGGCAAAATCATCACCGTCGAGGCGGGTGAAAACGCAGTCCTGACTGTCCTAACGGACCCAAAGGTCAACCTCGGCCTCGTCAGGATTTACCTCAAGAGGAACGCCCAGAAGGTTGCCTCGATGCTGTGAGCCTTTCTTTCACTTAATTTTGCAGGGTGGCTGAGATGTTGCCTGGAAAGTTCCTTGGGGTTGTGATTGATTTTGACAGCACAAGAGAACTCCTCACTAAGATCAAGAAGGGCTATTTAAAGGCCTCCTGGCGAGATGGTGATAGTCTAAAAACAGGCTACGTCCTCGTTTCTGATGGAACCATCTTAGGAGCTCTCGTAGAAGATGTCCTCAGCAGGGAAAGAATTGAAGGAGAAAACGCTCTACGAAAAATATCTGAGGTATCCCTCTCTAAAAGGCTCAAAGCGGTTGAGCTCTACGAAGCTGATGTCACCGAAATCCTCCGTGAGAATCCCTCTATCAGGGTGGAGAATGGGGTTATAAGCGAGGAAATTCCCGGATGGGACCTTGATTCACTCCTCCTCTTGCTCACCACCTACAAAGGGGAACTCAGAGTTCACAGCGGAGGCACCTCCTGGCGCCTTTATCTTGACAGGGGTGTCGTAAAGGCAGCACATACGATTCGTGGCCCGAGTTTGAAGGGCAATAAAGCTCTGAAAAACCTTCTCTTGGAAATTGGGAAGGTCATGAAAGATGGGAGGTTTGAAGCAGGTGGTTCCTGGGAGTTTACTGCTGAAGATGAAGTCAATAATGGGGGCGTCTTCAAAGAAGGAGTTGAACTTTTGAGGGAGAAACGGCGCGTTGACAACGCCAAAGGCTTTTAAACCCCTTCCTTTTTCTCCAACCGATGTGCCATGAACCTTGAAGAGTTCATACCGGATCCTAAAACCCGGGCACTCATAGAGAAGACTAAGGAGTTTGCCAGACGCTTCTTTGAGAGGGAAGGAACACACGGCTTCAGCCACGTGGAGAGGGTCTTTAACCTCTGCTTGCGCATAGGGAGAGAAGAGGGAGCAGACCTCGAAATTCTCGCTCTAGCTGCGTTGCTCCACGACATAGCAAGGCCCCTTGAGGACGCGGGCAAAGTTGAGGATCATGCAGCCGAAGGAGCAAGGATCGCCAAACGCTTCCTGCTGGACTTGGGCTATCCCCCGGAAAAGGCCGAGGCAGTTGCTCATGCAATCGAGGCCCACCGCTTTTCAAGGGGCCCTGAACCGAGAACGCTGGAGGCAAAAATCCTGAGCGACGCCGACAAGCTGGACGCAATAGGAGCCATAGGGATTGCCCGCGTTTTCATGTACTCCGGCGAGCATGGCAGGGATATAGAAGCCTCGTTGAAACACTTCGAAGAGAAAATTCTCAAGCTCAAGGACCTCATGTACACAGAAACGGCCAAGCGCATGGCTGAGGAAAGGCACCGCTTCACGGTCGAGTTCATCGAGAGGATAAGGCGGGAAATTGAAGGTGAGTTGTGAATTTTTCTGTTCTACCAATCCTATAATAACCTTTTTAAAGGGCTTCAAAAATTTAGTTTAGCCGTTCAAGATCATTCTGTGGGAGGTGAGCAAATGAAGGCACCGATCTGTGAGGTCTGCCTAAAGACGGACGATATTCTCTGCCCGGCTGATGAGAAGAAGCTCCAAGATGGAATAATCACCGAGCTCGACGTTAAGGTCGCGAGATTGTTGTACAAGCTTCTTGGAGACGTTGATATTGAGTTCAAGAAAGCCGTTGAGGCCGGTGATTTAATTGTCATAGTGGTCGGCAAGGGAGACGTCCCCGTTGTCATAGGAAAGGGCGGAAAGAACATAAAGGCCCTCGTAAAGGAGCTTGGAAAGAGGGTTAGGGTCATAGAAGGCATTGAAGCCGAAACCACGGAGGAGATAAAAAAGCTTGTAACGGATCTCTTCTACCCGGCGAGCGTCTTCGGCGTCAACGTCGTTTACAAACCTGGAGGAGAGAAGTATTACAAGATACTCGTCTTTGGCAGGGAGAAAAAGAAGCTTCCCGAAAAACCGGAGATCTTGGAGAGTGTTTTGAGCCAGATAATTGGCAAAGAGGTCACAATATCATTTGTGTGACGGCTCTTCGCCATTTTCTTTTGACCTTCCTCACGCGCGAATCGAATACCTTTAAAAGCCCACCACTACTCCCTCTGGGGATGCCCATGTACAGGACGCATTACTCAAGCGAGATAACAGAAGAACTCAACGGCCAGCGCGTTAAAGTGGCCGGCTGGGTGCAGGAGATCAAGGACCTGGGTGGAATAAAGTTTCTGTGGATTAGGGACAGAGATGGAATAGTCCAAGTCACCGCCCCGAAGAAGAAAGTAGATCCTGAGATATTCAAGCTCATTCCAAAGCTCAACGCCGAGGACGTTGTGGCCGTTGAGGGACTAGTTAACTTCACCACGAAGGCAAAGCTCGGCTTCGAAATCCTCCCGGAGAAGCTCGAAATCCTAAATAAGGCAGAATCGCCTCTACCGCTCGACCCAACGGGAAAGGTAAAGGCAGAGCTCGACACCCGCTTGGACAACCGCTTCATAGACCTCAGGAAGCCGGAGGTAATGGCGATCTTCAAGATACGCTCCAACGTTTTCAAGGCAGTCCGCGATTTCTTCTACGAGAACGGCTTCATCGAGATACACACGCCAAAGATCATCGCCACCGCGACCGAAGGCGGAACCGAGCTCTTCCCGATGAAGTACTTCGAGAAGGACGCCTTCCTCGCCCAGAGCCCCCAGCTCTACAAGCAGATAATGATGGCAAGCGGCCTCGACCAAGTCTATGAAATCGCCCCGATATTCCGCGCCGAGGAGCACAACACGACCAGGCATCTCAACGAGGCTTGGAGCATAGACGCGGAGATGGCTTTCATCGAGAACGAGGAAGAGGTTATGGGGCTCCTTGAGAGGCTCGTTGCCTATGCGATAAACTACGTCCGCGAGCACAACGTTAAGGAGCTTGAAATACTCAACTTCGAGCTTGAGGAGCCGAAACTGCCGTTCCCAAGGCTCAGCTATGACAGGGCCCTTGAGATTTTAGCGGATCTTGGAAAGGAAATCCCGTGGGGCGAGGACATAGACACCGAGGGCGAAAAACTCCTCGGAAAGTATATGATGGAGAACGAAAACACTCCGCTTTACTTCATCTACCGCTATCCGAGCGAGGTGAAGCCGTTCTACATAATGAAGTACGACGAGAAGCCAGAAATCTGTAGGGCCTTCGACCTTGAATATCGCGGTGTTGAGATAAGCTCCGGCGGCCAGAGGGAGCACCGCTACGACATCCTCGTTGAGCAGATAAAGGAAAAGGGCCTCAACCCAGCTAACTTCGAGTTCTACCTCAAGGCCTTCCGCTACGGAATGCCACCTCACGGCGGCTTCGGTCTCGGTGCGGAGAGGCTCATAAAGCAGATGCTCGACCTGCCGAACATCAGGGAGGTCATCCTATTCCCGAGGGACAGGAAGAGGCTGGTTCCGTGAGCAAAACCCCTTTATACTTTTCTGCCCTTTTAATTTCAGCATCAACAGGGGGGAGCGGAATGGGTTTAAGAAAATATTTCTCAATCCTGCTGATTTTTCTACTGCTACCGGTTTACGCTCCAAGTGTGCACGCGGAAAAGAACTGGACTGCTGAGGTATCCCCATTGATCCTTGGATTCGGTGACAGTGTCAGGATAGCCAACTACACGATCCAGTTCTACGATGTAAGCACTAACTGGAGCCTCGTTACTCTCAAGGTATTGTGCCCAGACGGTGTTCAGTTGCTGTACCTCCGAGAGGGGGATGTTGGGTATGTTCCCTCTCAGGGTTCGGAGGTCTTTGAGATCATTTTAAACTCCATAGACAGCAAAAACAGTCGTATAATTATTTCGATAGTCTCACCACTCGTTAAGGTCAGAGAAAACCTCCAGATGGTTCCGAATGAAACAGTAGTGATAAACAAGAACGTCCTGCTACGGCTTGTCGCCGCATGGACGAACGGGGCAACGATCGGGGTCAAAGTGCCCCCGCTGACGGACTTCAGTGTCTTTAACCTATCAGCAGGGGAAGCGAGGAGCTTTGACTATCAGCTTGCTCCTGGGGTCATGTACATGGACTACCTCCGAGTAGAACTCCAGAGCGCCTCAAAGGACGTTGCATGGCTGAACGTCTACCTCCCTAGGCTCGATGCCGAAAACTTGACTATGCAGACGATACCCGCAACCAACGGATCGAAGCCAGTAGAAACCGAGCAAACGGTCTTCGTGGAGGCGTGGAAAGGGTATCTCCGTCAGGGGGTTCCTCTAAACGTTGAGACTCCACTGGGAACCTCCACCGTACTTGTGGAGAATGTAACAAACACCGAAACTCTGTTTGAGGTCAACTTTACTTTCCTAAACGGCAGTTCTGTAACTAAAGATCTCACCGTGCCCGTTGGGGAGGGCGTCACAGATGTTGGGGACATCCCAATCATGCTGGCGGTTGATGAAATCGATGCGAACCATGAAAGGGCACTAATCAGAGTCTTCGCACCCCTCGGCTCAGCCGCCTCAAAGCCTCCCGAACCGGCCAACGTTTCGGTCTCCATAAGTGCCGTCCCAACGGAGCTGATGGCAGGAGATGTGGTTGCTGTCTCAATAAATGTCGCTAACAACGGGCCAGGAGAAGCGAAGAACCTCGTAATAGCGGCACCTGTTCCAAATGGTTTTGAGCTAGTAGGCAAAGAGACGGGCTGGGAGGTCGGTGATCTCGTGCCTTATTCAAAGGTTCCCGCAATCGTTTACCTCCTCAAACCCACGAGTCCTGGAGAATTCACTATCTCTGGAGTCGTCGCTACGTATTACACCGAAAGTGGGAAAAAAGTCCAGGTGAAATCGACGCCCGATATACCAATCCGGGTTTACGATGTTCCCGACCTCCAGGTCACGATACTCGGCTCAAACTCAACCTCTGGCGGAAACTGGGACTCGTACGTCCATGTCAAAAATATGAGCTCGGTAACTGTTCTCATCAACGTTACAGCAACCGGACCCGAGAGTAAGTTCGAGTACATAACGGACGCGGAGCTTCACCTGAGCTATCCCCAGGGGGTAACTGGGCCAGCCTTGATCTGGCTCGGAAACCTGAGTGCTGGTGATACCATCGAGAAAGCAATCCAGATCAGACCCCTCGAAACCGGCCGCTTCCCGATAAAGGCGTCGCTCGTTTACCGCGACCCCCTCGGCGGGGAACACGAGCTCGACCTTGGTACAGTCCTCGTCATTGACACCGTTCCACCGGAAGTAATTGTCAAGGAGAAAGTCGTCCATGTATATCCAAGCGAAGAGGAGCTTCCCGATTTTGTTAACCAGACTCTTCAGAACTCCACTAATGCCAGAGCCCTTGCAGAAGAGCTTTCAAACGTCATAGAGCCCTATCTACCCAAGGGAACAAACTACTGGAAGCTCTCCACAGCAATCCTTCTGGCTATTACCCTGATACTCGGATACCTCGCCTACGGTTACTATCGCGAGGTGCAGACGTTCAGAAAGTTCCTCCTGCGGAAGAGGAAGAGCAGGCCCGGAGGACTGCCCAAGAAGTGGAAGAGGGATGAGCTTGAGGTTCTGCTCAGGGAGCTTAGATTGGAGGTTGTTCGTGAAAACCTGCCTCCTGAAAGAAAGCCCCCCGAAGGGGGCCGCTGACCCTTCAATTTTTAAACCTCTTTCAGAACCTTTTTCTGGTGGGCCTCATGTTCAAGTACAAGCAGGTCATTGTTGCGAGGAAAGACCTAAAGCTGAGCAAGGGCAAGTTTGCCGTTCAAGTCGCACACGGGGCAGTGACAGCGGCCATAAAAGCCCAGAAGGAGAAACCAGAGTGGTTCAAAGCCTGGTTTAACGAGGGGCAGAAGAAGGTTGTCGTCAAAGCAGAAAACCTTGAAGAACTGTTTCAGCTCAAGGAGAAGGCTGAAAGGCTTGGACTTCCGACGGCACTCATAAGGGACGCGGGTTTAACAGAGATTCCTCCAGGAACGATTACAGTTCTTGCAATCGGGCCCGGTCCGGAGGATCTCGTTGACAAGGTTACTGGACATCTAAAGCTGGTGTGAGCGGAAGCCTTTTAATCATTTAACCGTTTTTAGTCTTCGGTGGGAGCGTGAGATTAAAGAAGCTCGTTGTTAAGAACTTCAAAAGCCTCAGGGATTGTGAGATAGAGCTTGATAAGTTCAACGTTCTAATCGGTCCCAATGCCTCGGGTAAAACAAATCTTGTTGAGGTATTCAAGCTCCTCAGAAAAATCTATGTTGAGAGGGATGACAACCCCTTCTTGGAGTGGTGGGGCTATAACAATGTCGTCTGGGCTGGAAAAGAGGAGCTTCCAATAACCATAGGGATGCTCTTTGACGTTGAGGGTTACGACGTCTATTTTGAGACGACCTTTACGGGGACAGGGGGAAGTTTCAGGATTTTGA
>Ga0256842_1000190_pt1 | contig 54568 bp, 52 predicted proteins | sample 4559240metaG_FD_185973 | JGI IMG/M metagenome (GOLD analysis project Ga0256842, IMG submission 185973) | Hydrothermal vent microbial communities from Guaymas Basin, Mexico - 4559-240 | ecosystem: Environmental > Aquatic > Marine > Hydrothermal vents | place: Mexico: Guaymas Basin | collected... | reverse complement strand
GTGCTACGGCATTTGCAGCATTTCCATATATTAGAGATTGGATTGCTGAGTACATTATGTGGAGTTTAAGTGAGGGTAGATTTAGAAAACCTCATGCTCCAATGTTTAACTGGGAAGAGTTAGGTAAGATGGATCCTTCAATTCTCAGAACTCTTAGACATATTCATTTTGGTAAATTTTCTCCAAGTTATGATGGTGAATATTTTGGTAAAAAGAAGAGAAATTATGGTGGTAAAAAAGTTTATCTTCATAAACTAGATAAAGAATATCCAATGTTAGATGTTAAAAGAAGATATACAGAAGAGTGGCCAAGTGAGATTTATAATTATCAAGATAATCTTGCATTAAAAACTACAAAATCTTCAAAAATAAAAGAGATTAAAAAAAGTGATGCTCCAAATCCAACAGGAGATGAAGCAGTTGAATCATCTCCTCAAATTAAAAAAATATCAGAAGATGAATTGATAAATTTTTTAATTTCTATTGAAGGGATTGGTAAAAAGAAAGTAAGTGCTATTATTGATTACTTTGGTGATTATAATGAAGTTATAGGTGTGTTAGAACAAAATCCTTCATTACTAAATAATGTAAAAGGGATAACAAAAAAGTTATCATTAAAGATTGAAGAAAACTATAAAAGTTTTAAATAATTATCTTAAATAACTACTCCATAACAAGACTTTTATCAAAATAAAAGTCTTGCTTCTCAAAACTAAAAGGTACTTAAATGAATAATACACAAGAGTTAGATAAAAAATATGTACTACCAACATATGCAAGAATTGATGTTGAATTTGTTAGTGGTGATAATGCTAGACTAGTAGATTCTAATGGTAAGAATTATATAGATTTTACTTCTGGAATAGGTGTTGTCAGTGTTGGACATGCTAATAAAAGAGTTAACAGTGCTATTTGTGAACAATTATCAAAATTAACACATATATCAAATCTTTACAATATTGCTCCACAAGCAAAAGCAGCTGCGTTAATAGTAGAAACTAGTGGCTATAATATGAAATGTTTTTTTGGAAATAGTGGTGCAGAAGCTAATGAGGGTGCTATTAAAATTGCTAGAAAATTTGGTGAAGTTAATGGAGAGGTTAAAAGGTATAAAATCATAACTTTAAATCACTCTTTTCATGGGAGAACTATTACAACTGTAAAAGCAACTGGTCAAGAATCTATGCATAACTATTTTGGACCTTTCCCTGATGGTTTTGTTTATGCTGAAAATATACAAGAGATTGAAAGTTTAATTGATAATCATACTTGTGCAGTTATGATAGAGTTAGTACAAGGTGAGGGTGGTGTTCAACCTCAAGATAAACAAGAGGTACAGAATTTAGCTAAATATTTAAAAAGTAAAAATATTTTATTAATAGTGGATGAAGTACAAACAGGTGTTTATAGAACAGGAAATTTTTTAGCATCTAATGTATATGAGATAGAACCAGATATTATAACACTTGCAAAAGGACTTGCTGGTGGAGTTCCTGTCGGTGTAGTTATGACTAGTTTAAAAGATGCACTTAGTGCAGGTGACCATGGTTCAACATTTGGTGGAAACTATTTAAGTTCTACTGCTGTATGTGAAGTGGTTTCTATTTTAAACGAATATAGCGAAAGTGGCGAGTTAGATAAAACAACTCAATATTTTGATTCAGCTCTAAATAACTTTTATGCTAAATATCCAAATTTGTTTACTCAAAAAGTTGGTCTTGGTATGATGTGTGGATTAAGAGTAAAAGATGCTGATACTCTATCAAAAATTATATTAAATGCTAAAGATAATGGTGTAATGGTTTTAAAAGCTGGAAGAAATACTTTAAGATTTCTTCCACCACTTACGATAACTAAAGAGGAAATAGATGAGGGCTTTAAATCTCTTAACTCTGCTGTTAGTAGTTTGTAACTCTAATTTACTAGCAACAGAGGAGAATCATCAACTTGATTCATATATATCTGAAAGTAAAAACAAGCAGTTCTCTTATGACTATGAAAAAATAGATGCAGAGAGTTCTAAACTTAGAGATTCTTGGATAGCACCTATAAATATACAATATAATTATAATAAAAGTAAACCTGATTCTCGAGAGCAAATATATCAAAATGCAAGTATTAAAATAGATCAGCCAATTTTTCAAAGTGGTGGAATCTATTTTGCTATTAAATTTGCAGAAGCATCTAGAATCTACTCAAACTATTCAATAGATGTTGCTAAAAGAAAATTAGTAAAAGATGCTGTTTCTTTATTGATACAAATAAAGCAAAGTGATATTAGAATCAGTAAACAAAAACTTCAAATTAAAAATGCTGAAATAAATTTAACCTTAAAAAAAGAGCAATATATAAATGGTCAGTTAGATTCTGGCTTTTTAGATAATGCAATAATAGAGAAGAATCTTGTAACTCAAACACTTTATGATATTCAAACAGCTAGAGAGAGAATAATTACAAAATTAAAATCTATTAGTGATGTTTCTTATCAGACAATTACGGTTCCACACCTAGAGATTTTAAGTAAAAATCAATTTTTAGAAAATAACATCGTTTTAAATATGGCTAGTTCAGAGATAGAAAAGAATAAGTATTATAATAATATTACTATTGCAAAATATCTTCCAAAAATTAATGTGTTAGCAGGATATAATTGGGATAAAAGTGAGAATGAACAGATTAATAAAACTATGCCAAATGTAATTACTGAGAGAGACTATTATAATTATGGTTTTAGAGCAAGTATGCCTATTGATATAAATAGCTTTAAAGATGTTGAATCATCAAAGGTTGATTATTTAAAATCATTGGTTGTAGTGGAAGATAAAAAAAGAGAATTAAATGCAATTTTTGAGCAAGTTATGCAAAATATAGATAACTTAGAGAAAAAAAGATTGCTAAGTTTAGATAATAAAGAGATATATTCAAAATTATTAAGTGATACAAAAAAATTGTATAGTGTAGGTTATAAGACTCTGTATGATGTAGAATTATTAGATAACTCTTTAAAGATTCAGGAACTAAATTCTCAACTATTTGAACTTGACAAACAACTTGAACTATTGACATTATATGAGATGTATAAATATAACTAAGAAAAAAAGAGGGTAATAATAGATGCCAAATAAAAAATTTAGTGAATATATGGGTGAATGGCTTTATGGTGAAAATGGTTACTATACTAGTTATAAGAGTATTGGAAAAGAGGGTGATTTTTATACAGCAGTAAGTACAAGTAAGTTTTTTGGTGGAACAATTGCTAAGCATATAGTTTCACTGGTTGATGAAGGTTTTTTATCTAAGGATGGAATAGTTTGTGAAATTGGTGCTCATCATGGATATTTTTTAGCTGATGTTGTAGAATTTATTTATACATTAAGACCTGAATTATTAAAAACATTAAAATTTGTGATTATAGAAAAATTTGATGATATGCAAGAGTTTCAAAAAAATTATTTTAAAGAATCTTTTGGAGATATAGTATCTTTAACACACTATAAATCATTAAGTGAATTGAATTGTGATAATGCATTTTTTATTGCAAATGAAATCTTTGATGCTTTCCCTTGTGAACTCTATTATAAAGATAAAACAGCAAGAATAGATGGGCATAATATAGAATTTGATGTAGATAATGAGTGGGTTAAAACAAAAGCAGATAAATATTATAAAGATAGAGGTGAAATAGCTATCGGTTATGAAGAGTTTGCAGAAGAGATGACAAAATCAGCTAAAAAATTTGAATTTATTAGTTTTGATTATGGTGAGATGAAAGCTAGACCAGATTTTTCTATAAGAGTGTATGAAAAACATAATGTAATTCCATTTTTTGATGAAGATATAAAAAGGGATGAACTATTTGGTAAAACAGATATCACTTATGATGTAATATTTGAGCATGTAAAGGATGCTTATGAAGAGGTTGGCGTTGAGTTTATAGAGTTAAAGGCTCAAATGTCAGCACTTATAGATATGGGTATCTTGGATTTACTAGAGATACTTAAAGATAATGTTGAAGAAAAAATATATAAACAAGAGTTAGAAAAAGCAAAAATGTTAATAATGCCAAACTTTTTAGGTGAAAGATTTAAGATGATTAAGTTTAGAAAGAGATAAATAGCTATTTAGTATATGGAATTTCCATATACTAAAATTTAATCTTTATAAAACATCAAGGATTTTTCTAAGCTCTTCAGGTCTATTAGAGTTTTTAATTGCAGCTTCTTTTGAAATTTTCTTAGCTTCATATAATTTAAGAAGCTCTTGTGTTTGAGTTGTCATTTTTGTTTCTTGTTGATTTAGTTGCATTTGAGAATATAGTTGGTGTACTTTATCTTCTCTAATTTGATTTGCAATTGCTGGGTTAGTAATCATAATCTCTTGAGTTGCTACTTTCCCACCACCTATCTTAGGTATAAGTGTTTGAGATACAACAGCGATTAGAGATGATGCAAGTTGCGCTCTAGTCTGTGCTTGTTCCTCACCTGTAAAAACATCAATAATACGGTTAATAGTACCAGGTGCAGAGTTAGTGTGAAGTGTACCAAAAACGATATGTCCTGTTTCAGCAGCAGTTAGTGCAGCACCGATAGTTTCAGCATCCCTCATCTCCCCGATTAGTATAATATCTGGATCTTGTCTTAAGGCATACTTCATAGCAGAAGCAAAAGAGGCTGTATTTGTTCCAACATCTCTTTGTGAAAAAACAGATTTTATATTTTTATGAACAAACTCAACTGGATCTTCAACAGTAAGGATATGTTTTCTCTCAGTTAGATTGATTTCATGAAGCATAGAAGCAAGAGTTGTTGATTTACCACTACCAGTAGGACCAGTAACTAGAATAAGCCCTTTTTCTCTTTTGATAAGTTCTTTGAAAATAGGTGGATTTCCATATTCGTCAAGAGTAGGAATATCAAGTGGAATCATACGAAATGCACAACCAATACCATGAATCGTACGATAATAATTCGCTCTAAAACGACCAATACCTGGTAATTCAAAAGAGAAGTCAAGTTCATTATGCTCCTCAAAATCTTTCTTTTGTTTATCTTCTAAAATAGTATAAGACATTTTCTCAATATCTTTATCTGTTAAAACTGGAAGATTTAGAGGTCTTAACTCTTTGTCTATTCTAATTTGTGGTTCACTTCCTACAACAAGGTGTAAATCAGAAGAACCATATGCTAAAACACTCTTTAATAATTTTTTAATATCAATTGGTGGTGCTTTTTCCTCTTCGATTGATGTTTGCTCTTCACTCATAATTATTCTCCTAAATTAATTTATAATATTAACTATTCAATGATTTTTGGTACTATGAAAAAATGATCTCCATTTTGTGGAGCATTATTTATAATAGAATCATTTATTTTTGTATCGCAAGATGGTGTATCTTCTCTTGTAAAAATTGAAGCATCACCCATAGAAAAGTTTGCATCAACACCATTAGTGTCTAGTTCACTTAGGTTATCAACAAAGCTTACAATTTCTGATAATTGATTTACAATCTCTTCTCTTTTATCATCTGCTACTTTTAAAAAAGATAGTTTTTCAAGTTTTGCTAACAGTGCATCATCAATTTGCATATATGTTCCTAAAATAAAATTTGAAAGATTGTAACAAAAATTAGATGACTATTTGATGAAACTTTAACTATTTATGCGATATTATTATAAACTTTTAAAGATTAAGTATATTAAAGGAAGATTTTTTGAGTTTAAAAAATGATATTGAGATGGTAAAAGAAGAGCTAAATTCAGAAGAGAAGTTTTTTGAAAAAGCAGTTATTACAGAAAAATTTATAAAAAAATATAAAAATATTATGATTGGTACTTTAAGTGTAATTGTGATTAGTGTTAGTGCAAGTATAGCATATGATATGAAGCAAAAATCCAATGTAGAAAATGCAAATAAATCTTTGTCTATTTTACAAAAAGATAGTTCAAATTCTAAAGAATTACTAGCATTAAAAGAGCTTAGTCCAAATTTGTATGATGTTTGGTTATACTCAAAAGCTATGGCAGACAATGATATAGCAAGTTTAGAAAAATTAAAAAATTCTACAACATTCATTGTGGAAGATTTAGTTAAATATGAATTGGCACAAAATGCTGATAATATTGACAGTCTAAATAACTACTCTTTAAAACAAGATGCAATATATAAAGATTTAGCACAAATCCAAGTAGCCGTGATTTTAATAAATCAAGGTAAAATATCTGATGCTCGTGAAAAACTGTTTTTAATTGATAAACAATCGCCTTTAAGCAATGTTACACAACTTTTACTTCATTATGGGGTTAAATAATATGTTAAAAAAATCTACTACACTTCTATTAATTACAGTTACACTTTTTTTTAGTGCTTGTAGCTCAAAAAAAGTTTTTGAACCAAAAAATGTAAATGGAAGTTGGAAAAATTCTAGTGAATCTAGTAGTAAAATAGTAGATACAAATTCAGAAATAGCCAAACTTGAAAATGGGAAACTTTTAACTAAAGATTCTGTAATTGATGTAGATATTAAAGATAATTATAGATTATTATCATCTAGTGATGGTTGGGTTATCAGTAGTACAGTAGATGGTAAAATAGATTTAGTAAACATAAGTAATACTTCGATAGTAAAAGAGTTTAAACTAAAAAAAACTATTGCCACGGCTAGTGTACAAAATGATATTTTAGCTGTTTTATTCGCAGATAATGAGATAGCTTTATACTCTACACTTACAAAAGAATTATTATTAAAAGAGCAGGGTAATGCTCCTATTGCAGTTGATGCTCGTATTATTAAACCTTATTTTATGAATGATCTTATCATATTTTCTACACTTGATGGAAAGATAGTTATTGTAAACTCTACAACTAAAAAGAAACTAAGAACAGTAATCGTATCAACTAAAGATGTTTTTAATAATATTATATATTTTAATATTATTAATAATAAAATAGTTGCTGCAACAAGTAATAAAATACTTTCACTAGCTTCTAAAGAGAATAGAGCAAAATATGAGATAAGAAGTATTGCTTATGCTGGTGGAAATATATATCTTGCAACGAAACAAGGTGAGTTAATATCACTAACACCCGATTTACAACTTCAAGCAAAATTAAAATTTCCTTTTGCTCATTTTGTGGGTATGATTGCTAAAGATGATAGAGTGTATCTTTTAGAACAACAAGGGTATATTATTGAAGCATCTAGTGATTTAAGTGAGTATGCTATCTATTCTGCTGATGTAGAAAATGGTCTTATATTTGTTGGAGATAAAGCCTTTTATGTAAATGATGAAATAATATCTGTTGAATAATGTCAAATGAACTTGAAGCTTTTTTAGAGTACATAACTGTAACAAAGGCTTTAAGTAAAAAAAGTATAGAAGCTTATAGTAGTGATTTAAAATCAATAGAAAATGAAACATCAACACCACTAATAAAGCTAGATACTCAAAAAATACTTCTTTATTTATCTACATACGAAAATAAACGAACTTTAAATAGAAAACTATCATCCGTAAACTCTTTTTTTGAATTTTGTTATAAAAGTGATTTTTTACAAGAACATTCTAAATTAAAATCAGCAAAAATACCAAAATTACTTCCAAAATTTTTAACTTATAATCAAATAATGGATGCTCTTGAGAGTATAGATAGAACTTCATGGATAGGTTTGAGAGATTATGCACTTATACTTTTTTTATATGCAACAGGAACTAGAATTAGTGAATGTTTAGAGCTGAGTAGAGATGATATAAAAGATAACTGGTTATTTATACGACATGCAAAAGGTGATAAAGAGCGAGTAGTTCCTATTGCAAAAATAGCTAAAATAGCTATTGATGATTATCTTTTGGAATTTATGTATGAGAGAGAAAATATATGGTGTAACTATATGGGTAACAAACTTAGTAGAATCTCTGCATATAAGATAACTCAAAAATATTTAGGAGTATCTCCCCATGTATTAAGGCACTCGTATGCAACTTCCCTGATTCTTGGTGGAGCTGATTTGAGAGTTGTTCAAGAACTTTTAGGTCATGCTTCACTTTTAACAACTCAAGTATATACACATATCCAAAAACAGGATTTAAAATTAACAGTTGAATCTTGTCATCCAATGGCAAAGGGATAATTAGATGAAAGATAATAACTTTTTTTCAAAACCATATTTAAAATCTTTGTTTTTTATACAAAATAATTGGCATCAACATGGTGTATTAGTTCATACTTTAAGAGTATTTTATTATGCACTCAAAGCAAAAGAGTACAAGATGTTGATGGCAACACTATTACATGATATAGGTAAGCCATCTGTTGCATATCAAAAAGATGATGAAGATATAAAATTTGGTGAGTATAGCTTTACAGATCATGAAGAAAAAAGCTATCAGATAATAAAAGATTGGTTTTTTATTAGTGAATATACTAAGCAGATAGTTCGTTATCACTACTTGATTCGTGATATAAAAAAAAGTAAAGTGGAAGATAAATCAAGGTATGATACAAAATTAAAAATTTACAATAGCCTTACACCTGCGATGCAAGAAGATTTAAAGCGATTTTTAATCTATGATGATTTAGGAAAAGGTAAAAAGAGAAGATAGATGAAAAAATTAGCACCATTTTTTATTATTATAATAATAGTTGCAATTATAGTAGGATTATTTTTATCGATAGCATCAACACAGGGGATGATAGTGGTAAAAGAGGGTAACTTAAAAAGAGTTCCAATTGATATGGAGTTAAATATCTACCAAGATAGTGACTGTGGAATGGTTATTGAAGATTTAGAGTATGCTTCACAAGTTATTGCTGTTGATGGTAAAAGTTGGTTTTTTCATGATCATGGTGGATTTGTAAATTGGTTAAAAGATAAAAAATTTCAAGATGATGTAGTAATTTGGGTTATGAGTAAAGATACAAAAAAATGGATTGATGCAAAGATGGCTTTTTATTCTGTTAATGAAATTACCCCTATGGGGTATGGCTTTGGTGCATATGAAAATAAAAATAAAAATTTTATAAATTATGAAACAATGAAGTTAAGGGTTTTAAGAGGGGAGACAATGGCAAACCCTCTTATTAGAAAAAGACTATTAGGAAAATAGCTTGGAAACAGTTAATATTTTAACTATTATAAGTATCGCCATTATTGGTTCTTTTGGACATTGTATAGGGATGTGTGGTGGAATTGTTGTCGCTTACTCAACTATAAAAATTGATCAAAAAAATTCTAAACTTACTCAGAGTATTTCACATCTTTTATACTCATTTGGAAGGGTACTAACATATACAATTTTAGGTGCAATGTTTGGTGCTTTAGGTGGCGTAGTTACATTTAGCAATAATGCTAATGGTGCTTTACTAATATTTGCTGGTGTAGTTATGATTTTAGCAGGACTTTCACTAATGGGTAAGATAAAATTCCTTACACTTATTGAGCATTCCTTTTCATCTTCAAATATATATAAAAATATTTTTAAATCAGTTTTAAACTCAAAATCGAATCTTAGTTTTTTTGTACTTGGTATGTTAAATGGTTTACTTCCTTGTGGATTTGTTTACTTCTTTGCTATTACTGCTGCTAGTACAGCTGACCCACTCTATGGGGCTATGGTTATGGCAATATTTGGTTTAAGTACCATCCCTGCGATGTTCACTCTTGGTTTTTTAACATCACTAACCTCTGCTACTAGTTTTAGAAATATGATGATGAGTTTATCATCAGTAGCAGTAGTTCTTTATGGAGTATATACAATTTATAGTGGCTATGAGTATATTGTAGACCCATTAAAAACATTAACAGATTGTCACTAATAAAAGTGATATAATTTACGATTAAATATAAACATTATTGAGGATATAAATATGAAAAATTCATTAATTGAAAAAATAAAAGCACTTCCACCATTACCAAAAACAATTATAGATATAAACAAGGTTTATGCTGATGAGGAAGCTTCAGTTGGAGATATGGCAAAGGTTGTCGAACATGATCCAATGATTGTTGCAAACTTATTAAAAGCTGCAAACTCTCCACTTTTTGGATTAAAAAAGACTATCACAAGTGTAGCACAGGCAGTTTCATTTTTTGGTATGAGTAGAACTCGTTCAATCTCTATTCATAACAGTATGAAAAAATTACTCAATGTTGATTTACAACCTTATGGAATCACATCAGAAGATTTTGCAGAAATATCAACTGTTCAAGCAAACTTGATGATGAAATGGTATAGCCACATCGATAGAGTAAAAGCTGAAAAATTATATCTTGCTACATTTTTACAAGAGACAGGGAAGATTTTAATTGCTAGTGATGTTATTCAAGAGGATGAAGCGATGAGTTTTAAATCTGAAATTGAGATGACAGCAAATATAGCTATGATTGAAAAATCTTATGTAGATGTAACAAGTGCAGAGGTTACTGCTTCAATTTTTGAACATTGGGGTTTTGATAAAGACTTTATCAATATGATTAGATTTTCAGATAATCCAGCAGCAGCAGATGATGATATAAAAGAGTTTGCAATAGCACTGAACATTATAAAAACTATTGTTCCCGTAAATGATCCATTATCAGATATTCCTATTAACTTTGGTCTTAAAAAAGCTGAAAATGCTGGTTATGATGTTAGTTTGTTAAAAACTGCAATAGATGAAACGATAGATTATTTGGATAACAACTAAATGGCTAAGACTGTTACTATAATAGATACATTTGGTTTTTTCTTTCGTAGTTTTTATGCACTTCCTCAACACTTAAAAAATGCAGATGGTTTCCCTACTGGGTTACTAACTGGTTTTACAAACTTTATCGCTACTTTACAAAAAGAACATGATAGTGATTATATAGTATTTGCTATCGATACTAAGGGTGATACATTTAGAAATAAGATAGATTCTAACTATAAAGCAAATAGAAAAGCACCACCACCAGAACTTACTATACAACTTCCAATAGCGATAGATTGGATAGGTAAAATGGGCTATAAAACTCTAGGTATGAGTGGTTTTGAAGCTGATGATATGATAGCAACGGTTGCAAAATTAGCAGTAGAGCAGGGTTATAAGGTAAGAGTTGTATCTCATGATAAAGATTTATATCAACTTATAGAAGATGAAAGAATAGTTGTTGTAGATGCTATTAAACGAAAAAATATGGATGAAAATGCTTGTTTTGAGAAATATGGGGTTACACCTAAACAGTTTATAGATTATCAATCAATTCTAGGAGATACTGCAGATAATGTTCCTGGTGTAAAAGGGATTGGTAAGGTTGGAGCAGAAAAACTTCTAAAAGAGTATGATACATTAGATAAGATTTATGAAAATGTTGGAACTATAAAAGGTGCTACACAGAAAAAACTTATAGAATCAAAAGAGAAAGCTTATATGTCTAAAGAGTTAGTTACTCTTAAAAATGATGTTTTTGATAGTTTTGATTTTGAAGAGTATACTATGGATGTTGAGCATCCATTTTTAAATATATATGATGAACTTGTTAAGTATGAACAAAATGCTATTCTTAGAATCTTAAAAGCTAAAAATATGGTAAAAACCGATACAAAACAAGATTTTAATCAGTCTGAAATAATAGAGGAGATTCCAAGTATAAATAGACTAGAATTTATCTCTACACTTATTACAGAAGAAAAAGAACTTCTTAGAATCTTAGGCACAATTCCAAAAGATTCTGTTGTAGCCTTTGATACAGAAACAACAGGTTTAGATTATGAAAAAGATAATCTTGTTGGGTTTAGTTTTAGTTTTAATGACAAAGAAGCTTATTATGTGCCTTTTGCCCATTACTATCTAGGTGTAGAGAAACAAGTAAACGAAGATTCTGTAAAAAATGCGATAAAAGAGCTATTTACTCATAAAATTGTAGGTCATAATATTAAATTTGATTTACAGTTTGTTACAAGATTTTTAGATACAGATGATTTAAAAGTTTATGCAGATAGTATGATTCTAGCATGGTTAGTAAATCCTGAGAGTGGATTAGCTCTTGATAAACTATCTGATAAATTATTAAACCATAAAATGGTCGCATTTAAGGATACTGTAAAAAAAGGTGAAACATTTGCTAGTGTAGAGTTAGAATCTGCTTGTGAGTATGCTAGTGAGGATGCATATATAACTTTAAAACTTTTTCATCTTTTAAATCAAAAACTAGAACTTCAAAGTGCCACACACCTTATAGAAGAATCAAAAAAGATAGAGGTTCCTTTTATCTTTACTCTTCTTTGTATGGAAAAAGAGGGTATAAAATTAGATACTAAGTTTTTAGATAATTTCTTAGTAGAGGTTAAAATAACTTTAGAAAATTTAACAAAAGAGATATATTCATTAGCTGGAAGTGAATTTAATATTAATTCGCCAAAACAACTAGGTGATATACTTTTTGAAACATTAGAGTTACCAAAGGGTAAAAAAACTAAAACAGGTTACTCAACAAATGAAAGTGTACTAAGTTCACTAAAAGATTCTCATGAGATAATTCCATTTTTATTAGAATACAGAGAGGTTTATAAGTTATATTCTACATATATAGAACCTCTTTTAAAACTAGCAAAAGATGATTCTAAAAGCAGAATTCATACCTCTTTTGGACAAACAGGAACAGCAACAGGACGACTTAGTTCAAGAAATCCGAATCTTCAAAATATTCCTGCAAGAACTAAATTAGGTCTAAAGATAAGAGAAGCATTTGTAGCACCAGAGGGTAAAAAACTTATAGGGATAGATTACTCACAAATAGAGCTTAGATTACTTGCCCATTTTTCCAAAGATTCTACTCTTGTTGATGCCTTTAGAGATAACAAAGATATACATATGCAAACTGCCATCGCACTTTTTGGTGATGAGGAGGCTAGTTCTAAAAGAGCTATCGCGAAGACTGTAAACTTTGGATTACTTTATGGAATGGGACCTAAAAAACTATCTGACACATTAGGTATTACAACAAAAGAAGCCAAAACTATAATAGAAAAATATTTTGAAAGCTTTCCAACTGTAAAACACTATTTTCGCAGTATTGTTGATAACTCTAAGGAGTTTGGATATATACAAACTCTACTGGGTAGAAGAAGATATTTTGATTATATAAATGCTACACCTATGTTTAGAGCAGCTTATGAGAGGGAATCAGTTAATTCTGTTTTTCAAGGTAGTGCTAGTGATTTGATAAAATTGTCTATGAATAAGATTCATCAAGTGATAATTGATGAAAATTTAGATGCAAAAATGTTACTACAAATCCACGATGAACTTATTTTTGAAGTGGATGAGAATAAAGCAGAGATTCTTGGAAAAAGGTTTCAGGATATTATGGAAAATATTATGGAATTAAATATACCACTAAAAGCTAGTCTCAACATTGGCAAAAATTGGGGTGAGTTAAAATAGATAATAATTAGGATTAGATAGATATGAAAATTTTACATACTTCAGATTGGCATATTGGTCAAATCTTTAAGAATCATTCAAGGCAAGAGGAACATAATCAGTTCTTTATTTGGTTAAAGCAAACTATTATAGAGCAAAATATAGAGGTTTTGCTTGTTGCTGGAGATATTTTTGATGTTTCTAATCCATCTTCATTGGCACTAAAGACATACTATGATTTTTTAACATCCCTTCAAACAACTAACTGTAAGAAGATAATTATCACTGGTGGGAATCATGATGGAATCTCAACACTTGATGCACCAAAAGAGCTTCTTGATATTTTAAATATAAATATTATCTCTGGTCAAAGAGATAGTATGCAAGATAAAAATAATTTAATTATAGAGATAAACAATAGCGAAAATAAATTATCTGCTATTGTTTGTGCAGTCCCTTTTCTTAGAGATAGTGTAGTGAGAAAAAACAGTGCAAATCAAAGCTCTTCAGATATAGAATCTCAACTAAAAGATGGGATTAAAAACTACTATAAAGATACTCTAGAATCTGCGATGAGAATCTCTAAAAATGTTCCTATTATAGCGATGGGGCATCTTACAGTTATGGGTACATCAAGTTCAAAAAGTGAGCAAGATATATATATTGGAAAACTACAAAGTTTAAATTCTAGTATATTTGATGGGTATGATTATGTTGCTTTAGGGCATCTACATCGTACACAAAAAGTTGCATCAAATGATACTATAAGATATAGTGGCTCACCTATATGTTTATCTTTTAGTGAGATAAATAGTGATAAAAAAGTTTTAATTTTAGATGCCTCAAATAAAAATATTATAGTTAATGAGATAGTTGTTCCTAGGTTTAGGGAACTTTATCATATAAAAGGTTCTTTTGATGATATTTTATCTAAGTTAAAAATGATTAAAATATCAACACTTACTCCATTTATAGAAGTAAGTATTGAGGATGAATTTGTAACAGCTGAGATTATAAACTCTATCTATGAAGAGGTAAATGATTTAGATTTAGAAATTTTACAGATAAACTCACAAAATAGAGATAGAGAGATTCGAACTAATTATGAGGTTCAAAAGCTGGATGATATTACACCACTAAAAGTTTTTGAAATTAAGTGTGATGAAAATAAAGAGCTTTTAGATGATGAGATAAAAGAGAAAGTTATCGATTGTTTTAAAGAGATTATGGAGAAGATAGATGAAGATTCTTAATCTAATACTAAAAAATATAAACTCATTAAAAGGTGAAAATAGTATAGATTTTAAAACAAATTTTGATAATTCTCTATTTTTAATCACTGGTGATACTGGTGCTGGAAAAAGTACAATTTTAGATGCTATATGTTGTGCTTTATATAATGAAACACCAAGGTTAAAAGATACTAAACAGCTTATGAGCAAACATACTGGTGAAGCAAATATTACTCTTGAGTATGAGATAAATGGTGAGTTATATAGAAACTCTTGGAGTGTTCAACGAGCTTATAAAAAAACTGATACAAAATTTCAAGATGTGATAATGTCAATCGCTAAATTTGATACTGATGCTAATGAGTTTGTAAGCATTGAGAGTAAAATAAACAAAGTTAAAGAGAAAGTTCAAGAGGTTACAGGTTTAGATTTTACACAGTTTCAAAAGTCTATTTTACTCTCACAAGGTAATTTTGATGCTTTTTTAAAGGCTAAGGCTAATCAAAGAGCTGATCTACTTGAGAAGATGACGGGTACAAGTATATATGCAAAAATAGGTGCAAAAGTTTTTGAGGAATATAAACTTAAAAAAAGGGTGATTGAGGATATAAGTTTAAAGCAGGGCGATATTAGAATCTTTGATGATGAGATTTTAAAAGAGAATGAAGAGAATTTAATAAATCTAAAAAAAATAATTGCAAATTTATCAAAATCTCAAAAAGAGAATGAAAGTATAATTCAAGAGATAAATAAAAAAGAAACTTTACAAAATGATATAGAAAAGTTTTCTAAAAATGTAGATAATTATAAAATAGAATTTACAAGATTACAAAAAGATGAAAAAGTTTTAATTAAAGAGTTTGAGCTTAAAAAGAAAGAGAATAATTGTTTTACAAAAGAGTATTTAAAAGAGATAGAGATAATAGAGATAGTTGAAAAACTAGATATGAAAATTGATTTATACCTTGAAAATGAGAAGAAAACAACATCAAATATAAAAAATTTAGATATAAAAAAAGAGAAAGTTTTACTTTTAATAAATAGAGAAACCTTATATATACAAAAACTACAAGAAGATAACCATAATGCCATAGAGTATTTAACAAAAAATAAAGATGATTCGTTACTACTAAAAGAGTTTGATTCTATCAAGTTAAAAATAGAACAATATCTAAAACTAAAACAGAAGTTAAAAACTGAACTTAAAATAAAAGTATCATTAGAGAAGAATCTTGAAGATTCTCAAGAAGAGATTAAAAGAGATAAAAATAGTTTATTAAGTTTAGTTGATAAGTTGGAGTATATAAAATCAAAAACTATTGTTTTAAAGTATGAAGAGGCTAGAAGAGATTTGGAAGATGAAGAAGCTTGTCCTTTATGTGGTTCTCTTGAGCATCCCTATAAAAACTTAGATGGTTCTAATGATAAAGCAAATGAATTACTTAATGAACAATCACAGCTACTAATAGCGATTAAAGAGTATGAGAATCGTATAGAATCTTTACAAATGAAAGATATAAAAAATCAAACAAAATTAGAATCTTCCATAGAGATTTTAAAAAGTGTAGATTCTGATTTGGAACAAACTATTTTAGAGTTTGATAGATATTGTAAATATTATAACTTTACTCTTGAAGATGATTTAGAAAATATCAAAGATAAGTTACAAAAAAGATTTGATATTTACTCTAACTATAAAACTAAAAATGATAACTATGAAAAAGAGTTATCAACAAAAGAAACAAACTTAAAAGTTCTAGAATCTCAAAAGATAAATAATTTAGAGCAGATTCAAAAAGAGAGAGTTGAGTTAGAATCTCTAAAAAAAGATTCTATGAAATTATCAAAGAATCGTATGGAATTATATGATAATAAAAATACAGTTACTAAAAAAAGAGAGTTACTAGAAAATAAGAAGATTCTTGATGAAATAATAACTACATCTCTTAAAAAACAGCAGGAAAATAGTTCAGAATTAAAATCTTTAGAGAGTAAAATTTTAGAGTATGAAAAACTAATAATTGAAAAAGAAATTCTCTATAATTCACTAAATACTAAATACAGCTTAGAAGATAAAGAGAAATTAAATTCAGAATCTAATGAGATAAAAAAGAATCTTGAATCTTCAAATCAAGAGTATGGACAGTTAAAACAAAAACTAGAAGATAATGATAAAAAAATAAAATCTTCAAAAAAATATCTTGATGAGATAAAACTGAAAGAGAAAGAGATAAAACCTTATGCTATATTAAATAATCTTATTGGTGATTCTACTGGCAAAGTATTTAAAAAATTTGCTCAAAATTTAACTCTTACTTATCTTTTAGAATTGGCAAATAAACATCTTAAAACATTAAATGAAAGATATATGCTTATAAAAGATGAACATAATGATTTAGAGATATTGGTTGTCGATACTTATCAAGCTCATATAGAAAGATCAGTAAATTCATTATCAGGAGGGGAAGGGTTTTTAGTAAGTTTAGCTCTTGCTCTTGGACTTAGTGATATGGTTAGTTCAAAGGTAAGTATAGATTCTCTCTTTTTAGATGAGGGCTTTGGAACTCTAGATTCTAAAACTTTAAATGATGCTCTAACTACACTACTAAAACTTCAAGATAGTGGAAAAATGATAGGAATTATTTCCCATGTAGAGCTATTAAAAAATGAGATAGATTTGCAAATAGAGGTAAAAAAGAGTTCTAACGGTATAGGAAGTATACAAATTAAAAAAAGTTAAATTAGCATATGGTACCAGAGAGGGGATTTGAACCCCTAAGCCCGAAGGCGGCGGATTTTGAATCCGCTATGTATACCGTTCCATCACTCTGGCTTGTAGAATTAGAATAATAGTAGGAAATTACTTAAAAGTAAATAATTTTTAGTCGATAATGCTTATATGGAATTATATTTGCTATAATTTGTATAATAAATAAAGTATTTAGGGGAGGTGTATTATGAGAGTTACTTCTAGTATGTACTATCAAAACTTATATTCTCAAAATAATTCGCATCTAACAAACAAACTTTTTGATGTAAATAAACAGATAGCATCAGGATTAAAGATTCAATATGCTAGTGATGATATATCTACATTTACTCAAACTATGAATCTTGATAATGAAATCTCATCATTGGAACAGATAACTAATAGCACTCAAAGTGGTTATAAAGTTTCTAATCAAACAGATGAGATAATGAATGAATTTAATGACACTATGAATAGAATGAGAACACTATTGATTCAAGGGGCTAATGATACAAATAGTGACCTTTCAAGAGATGCTATATCTACTGAACTTAGAGGGATAGAGAAGCATCTTAAAAACCTTTCAAATACTTCTATAAATGGACAGTATCTCTTTTCAGGTTCGTTAGTAGATGTAAAGCCTATCTCAGATGACGGAACTTACAATGGGAATAGTGATGATAGAAAAGCTTTTTTAGGTTCAAATGTACAACAAACATATAATATAAGTGGATCAGAACTATTTTTAGGTGAAGAGGTATCAGTAAGAAGAAATATATCATCAAATGTTGAAAATAATGATTTGGTAAATAAATATATAAAACTTGGTGGTACAGGCGATGATACATTTGTAAATGAAGAGAGTACAATTAGAGATCTTATGGGCGATTCTGATGATAATGTAGATGTAGGAACAAAAAAACATTTTTTTTATATAAGAGGTGCTAACACAGATGGAACAGCTATAAAAGAAAAATTTTCTATGAGTGATGATGAGACTGTTAATGGTCTTATGGAGAGAATCGGTACTATATATGGTAACACTCCAAACCTTCATATGGTTAATGTTACAATGAATGAAAGTGGACAGATTGAGATAGAGGATAAGCTTAGAGGATCAAGTAAAATTGATTTTCATATGATTGGTGCTTTGGATCTTGATGGTGGTACAGATGCTGATGTTACAGATATTGATGATTTAGATGATGGTGAACAAGATTTTTCAAAAATTATGAATGGGACTAGTACAGCTGGTAATTCTGATTTACATGTAAAAGAGTTTGTATTATCTAATCTTAAAGCTACTGATTCATCTTCTATGATAGATGGAATTATATATGATAGAACACAGTTTAGTAAAGATGGATCAAAAGTTTCATCATCTGCCCCACAAATATTAAAAGACACTAATGCCTTTGCTTCTGGGTCTACAAAACTTTCAGAAGTTGCTGATATAACTCAAGGAACTATTGACCCATCAGATGATACTTTATCTGGTACACAGTTTGTATTATCAGGGATAGACACAAGTGGGAATACTTATAATGCAACAATTGATTTAGATAAATCAGTAGCTAATGGTGGGAACGGTTCAAGTTTTACAATTGGTGGAAATACTTATGATATATATGGAGCAAATACTCCTAGAGTAGCAGTTGATGCTGATGATATTACATATCAACAACTTATGGATGTTATCAATATGACGGTAACAGGTGTTTTACCAACTGGAAATACATCAGCAGAATACGATACTGCTATTAAAACTTCAAATTATAGTGGAGAAACTTATTTAAGCTATGATGGCAGAATAGAGTTCGGTGATATGCTTCATGCAAATACTGAAGCTACAATATCTTTATATGATTCAAAAAGTGATGATTTCTCAGCTGGTGTTAGAGGTTCAGTTATGACATTTAACACTAATAATGCGCTAACTATTACGGATGCAAAAACTGATGTTTTTAAAACTATTGATACTATAATTAGTGCTATGGAAAATTACCAAAATTATCCAAATGCTAAAGATGGCGATGTGAGAGGTGTTGGGATACAAAACTCAATATCAATGATGGATAATTTACAAAACCATATGTTAAGAACACACTCTAAAGTTGGTGCTCAATCAAATGCACTTCAAAGCTCTTTAGATAGAACTGAAATGCTTGATATTGCAAGTAAAACTCTCCGTTCTTCTATAATAGATACAGATTTAGCAGAAGCTTCACTTGAGCTAACAAAATTATCTTTAAATTATGAATCGATGCTATCTACTGTTGGAAAGGTATCAAAACTTAGTTTAGTTAATTATTTATAAATATTTGGCAATTAAATATTTCATATTGCCAAATATTTTACTTGCTTATAGTTGTTTTTGCTATACTTCCCCAAAAATTATATTTATAAAGGTTAATAATTTGAAAGATGCTCTATTTATACTCTTATGTGGTATTTTTATATACCTTGGTGTCGCTACAATTATAGGTGATAGTGGTTTAATTGGAAGTTATGGAATAACTTTTGCATCATACAATAAACTATATTTTGGATATTTATCATATATTTATCTACTTGCATTTTTAATCCCTATATATTTTTTATATAAAAACACAAGTTTTTCTTTTAGAAGACTAGAACTCTCAATGGCTACATTTCTACTATTTTTCTCTGTACTTTTAGCACAAGCGATGTTATTAGAAGGTGAATTAAGTGGAAAACTTGCTGGTAATTTTGTAGGGTTTGTATATCCTTATATTGGTAGTTTAGGTATTTGGGTATTTTGGACTATGATGAGTATGGTATCTCTAATAATAGTTTTAAATAAAGATACACAAGAGATAGGTGATATTGTAAATAAGTATATAAAAAAATTATTAACTTCTACAAATCAAACTTCAAAAGAAAAATTAAATAAAAAAACTAAATTTGTTGAAGAGGTAGAAAAAAAGGCTAAAGAGGTAAAAATTGAGGAGATTCCTAAAAGTACTGAACAAAAGATAGAAACAGAAAATATAGTAATAAAAGAGAATATAACAAAGATTCCAGAGGAGATATTAGAAGAGCCAGAATCTTTTGAAGAAGAGGAAGAGGAAGAGATAGAGATTAAGTTAATAAAGAAAGATAAAAAACAAAAAATAAAAGTTAAAGAAGAGTTGAAAATAATTGAAAAAGAGATTGTAGAAACAGAAGAGCTAGAAAAAACAAATAATATAGTAGAGATAGCACAAAAAGTAAAAGAACAAAAAAATGCTGTTGTTGTTCAAGAACTTGAGGAAAATGCAAAACTATTAGAGGGAATAGAAAAAGGTAAAGTAGATAAACCTAAAAATTTTAAACTACCATCTATTGATTTTTTACAAAAAAATGATGGTATAACACATAATATAGATGAAAGTGAATTGGACGATAAAATAGGGCATTTAATCTCTAAATTATCTCACTTTAAAATAGATGGTGATGTTGTGAGAACTTATGCAGGCCCTGTTGTTTCTACATTTGAATTTAAACCTGCAGCAAATGTTAAGGTGAGTAAAATTTTAAATCTACAAGATGATTTAGCGATGGCACTATCTGCTGAGACGATTCGTATTCAAGCACCGATACCAGGAAAAGATGTTGTTGGGATAGAGATTCCTAATGATTCTGTTGATACAATTTATCTACGGGAGTTATTAAATTCTAAATTATTTCAAGAATCATCATCACCTTTAACAATAGCACTTGGAAAAGATATAGTTGGAAAACCTTTTGTTACGGACTTAAAAAAATTACCTCACCTTTTAATTGCAGGAACAACGGGAAGTGGTAAGAGTGTTGGTATAAATGCGATGATAATTTCACTTTTATATAAAAATTCACCTGATCAATTGAGATTGCTTATGATAGATCCAAAAATGCTTGAATTTTCTACTTATAATGATATTCCACATCTTCTTACTCCAGTTATTACAAAACCTAAACAGGCAATAGTTGCTTTGAATAATATGGTAAATGAGATGGAGCGTCGATATGAGCTTATGGCTGATTCAAGAACTAAAAATATAGAAAATTATAATGAAAAAATAAAAAAAGAGGGTGGGGAGCATTTTCCATATATAGTTGTAATAATAGATGAATTAGCAGATTTAATGATGACAAGTGGTAAAGATGTAGAACTATCAATTGCTAGACTTGCTCAAAAAGCTAGAGCTTGTGGTATACATCTTATAGTTGCTACTCAAAGACCATCTGTTGATGTTGTAACAGGTCTTATTAAAGCGAATTTACCATCAAGAATCTCGTATAGGGTAAACTCTAAAATAGATTCTAAAATTATTTTAGATCAGATGGGTGCAGAATCTTTACTAGGTCGTGGAGATATGCTTTTTACCCCTCCTGGTGCAACTGGCTTAGTAAGACTTCATGCTCCATGGGCAACAGAAAATGAGATAGAAAATATAGTAGAGTTCATTAAATCTCAAAGAGAACCTAATTATGATAAAAGTTTTTTAGTAGAAGAAACTGATAATATAAATACAGGAACAAGAGAAACTAATGAAGAGCTAGATTCACTTTTTGAAGATGCAAAGAATGTAATCTTAACAGATAGAAAAACATCAATATCATATCTACAAAGAAAACTTCAAATAGGATATAATCGTTCAGCAAGAATAATAGAACAATTAGAATCATCAGGTGTATTATCTACTGCAAATGCAAAAGGTATCCGTGAAATATTATAAGGTTCAAAAAAGCACTTTTTAACCAAAATATAGATAGAATCGAGATAATTTAATAAAAGAGTATAATTATGTTAAAACCACTATTAATAGAGATTGGTGTTGAAGAGCTTCCAGCTGTTCCACTTTTAAAAGAGTTAAAAAATATAGAAAAAAAATATGCAGATGTTTTAGAAAAATATTCACTTTTATGTGAATTTGAATTTTATTATACTCCTCGTAGACTTGTTATGTGGCATAGAGAGTTTAAAACTTCACAATCTGATAGCGTGGAGGAGTTCTTTGGTGCTCCACTTGCAATTGCATATAAAGATGGGGAACCAACAAATGCTTGTAAAGGTTTTGCTAAAAAATGTGGAGTAACTATTGATGAGCTATCAAGCACTGTAAAAGGTGGTAAAGAGGTTCTTTACTATAAAAAAAATGTTAAAGGTAAAGAATCTTCAGAATTATTAGAAACTATTATTAGCACTTGGATTAACTCTTTAGAATTTGGTAAAACAATGAGATGGGGAAGTCTAACTAACGGTTTTATTCGTCCTATAAGATGGGTAAATGTTCTTTTTAATGATCAATTAGTAGATATAGAACTTTTTGGTGTGAAATCAAAAAAAGAGACTTTTGTTCATCGTATTAGTAATTTTAATTCTATAAAAATTGATGGTGCAAAAAATTATTTTGATGTTTTAAAAGATGGTGGTGTAACTCTATTTCCAGAGCTAAGAAAAGAAAATATTTTAGCAAACTTTAAAACTATTGAAGAGAATAATAGTGTAAATATAGAGATTGATGAAGAGTTATTAAATGAAGTAATTGCTATTACTGAAAACCCTACTGCTCTTTTAGGTTCATTTGATGAGGAGTTTTTAAAACTTCCTCCTGAAGTTATAATAACTTCAATGAAAGAGCATCAAAGATATTTTCCAGTTTTTAAAGATGGTAAATTAATAAATAAATTTGTAGTTGTTTCAAATGCATTAACTGATGATTTTACTAAAGTTATTGATGGAAATGAAACGGTGTTAAGACCTCGTTTGGCTGATGGGCTTTTCTTTTATCATAATGACTTAAAAAATGGATTAAATACAAAAGGTCTTGAAAAAGTTGCATTTTTTAAAGGGCTTGGTAGTGTTTCAGACAAGATAGATAGAGAAAGAAAAATAGCAAATATACTTTTTAGTAAATATAAACCAGATGCTTTAGAAGATGATTTAAACAGAGCAATAAACTTAGCAAAAGCTGATTTAATGAGTGAAATGGTGTATGAATTTACAGAGTTACAAGGTCTTATGGGTTATTACTATGCAAAAGAGGCTAATGAAAATGATTCAGTAGCTCTTTGTATAAAAGAACAATATTTACCAAATGGTGAAGATAGTGATTTACCATCTACTTCATTAAGTGCTATTGTTGCTATGAGTATAAAACTTGACACTCTATTAGCACTTTTTAGTGTAAATCAAATCCCAACTGGTTCAAGAGATCCTTTTGCTCTTCGTCGAGCAGTAAATGGAATCATAAGAATTACAAAAGAGTATAATTTTGATTTTAATATGATAGAAGATTTAAAAGAACTAGCATCTTCATATGAAAATATAGATATGAAAAAGTTAAATAATTTCTTCTTAGAGAGAGTTAAACAGTATCATAAAGTAAATCCATCTATTATAGAAGCTGTTTTAGCATCAGGTGAAAAAGACTTAAATGCAATCGATTCTAAAATTGAAGCACTTAACAATATTGTAAACAGTGAAGGTTTTTCAGAGTGTTTTACTACATTTAAAAGAGTTGCAAATATAACTAAAGATATTGATTTATCAGTAGAAATGATTATAGATTCTAAACTATTTGATTCACAAGCAGAGGAAAATTTATATTTAGAATATAACAAAGTTTTAAATACAAATTATGAATCTTATGAAGCTGAATTAGATTCTCTTTTAGGACTAAAACCACAATTAGATAAATTTTTTGAAGATGTAATGGTTAATGCTGATGATGAAAGAATTAAAAATAATAGAAAGTCATTAGTAGCGTCAATATATAAAAGTATTTTAAAGATAGCAGATATTAAAGAAGTAAGTATTTAACTATTTTGTATGATATAGCAATTATTGGAGCTGGTATTAATGGATGCTCTTTAGCATTTGAATTTACACAGCTTAATAAAAAAGTTATGCTTTTTGATAGTGAATCGGTAGCTAGTGGAGGGAGTGGTGCAGCTGGTGCATTTATCTCTCCTAAGTTTTCCAAATCTGGAGAATTAAAAGAACTTATAAATGATTCCTTTGTTTATAGTATGGATTATTATGAAAGAAACTTCCCACATCTATTAACTAAAGCTCCTCTTTTACATATTGCAAAAGATGATTTAGAATCTAAAACTCTTAAATTTTATAAAAATATTACTAAATTAAAATTAAATGACTTATCTACAATCAATACAGAGAATCTTACAACAAATGCTTTAAATCAAGAACAAGTATCTTTAAATACAGGTGTAATCAATGCAAAATCTGTTTGTGAAGCTATGTCTAAAGATGCAAAATTCATAAAACATACAGTAGAAAATTTAATTTATGATGATGGAATCTGGATAATTGATGATTTGTATAGTGCAAAAAATGTAATTATTACTACTGGTGCATATGAACAAATAATAAAAGAGCCTTATATAGAACTCAGGGGTGTTTGGGGTCATCGTATAGATATTAAGACTAGAAGTGAGAATCCTTATTCTATACATCAGTTTGTTTCTATATCTCCAAGTAAAGATGGTATTTTAGCGATTGGTGCAACACATAATACTCATTACCATCCTCAAAAAACTAAGGAACCTTATGATTTTGATAAGGGTAGGGCAGAGTTACTAGAAAAAGCATCAAAAACTATAAATCTTGATAATGTAGAGATAATTAAAGATTATACAGGATTAAGATCTGGTTCATTTGATTATATGCCAATAGTAGGTAATTTAGTTATGAGCAATGAAACTATTTTAAATTGTGGAAATAAATTAAAAGTAAAAAATGCTGATTATAAAAAGTTTACCTACTATCCAAATTTATATATGATGAATGGGAATGGTGGGTATGGATTTGTTTTAGCACCATATCTTGCTAAAATTTTATCCCAACATATTATCTCAAATAAAGAGATAAGTGATAGAATCTCACCAGCAAGATTTTTTGCAAGATGGGCTAAAAAGAGATAGAGATTACAACTCTTTATCTTGCAAAATCTTATCTACATCTAAAATTGTAATCATCTCATTCTCATTATTTTTATATAATCCCGTTATATACTCAGGATTTATCCCTATTCCAAGTTCAGGTGGAGATGTAATAAAACTAATATCTATATCTTTTATAGATTCTATACAATCCACAATCATACCGATTAATTTTTCAGTATTTGTTTTTACGATAATTATTACAGTATCTTCTGTAAAATTTGGCTCAACATCACCAAATTTTAATCTTAAATCTACAATAGGTGCTACATCACCTCTAAGATTAATTAAACCACTTATCCATTTACTTTCATTATGTAAAGGAGTTATACTTGTTTGTGAATGAACAAGTATAACTTTTATTTTTTTAAGTTCAATAGCATAAGTACCACCTAGAAAATTAAAAACTATTAGTTCCATAATCGCACCTTCTCTTCCTCTATTATATTCATAATATCTAAGATTAATCCTATCCTACCATCACCTCTAATTGTAGCAGCACTAATACCTTTTATTTTTTTATAATTTTTTTCTAAAGATTTAACAACTATCTGTTCTTGATTTAAAAAGTCATCTACAAAAATAGCAACTTTAATATTTGTTATTTTTGTTATAATCAACATACCTTTAGTTATATCTGTAAATTCTGGTTCAATATGAAAGAAGTCATATAATCTAATAATAGGTATAAATTCGTTTCTCAACATTAGAATCTCTTTTTTATTACTACCAACTCTTTTAATCATATTTACAGTTGGTTGCAGAGATTCTACTATCATATTTAAAGGCATTATTAATTGCTCTTTACCGATTTTAACATTTAATCCATCTAAAATTGCTAGAGTTAGGGGAAGTAAAATAGTAAATTTAGAACCTTTGTTTTTTACTGTATCTATTGTGATATTACCACCTATGGATGTGATGTTATTCATTACAACATCCATTCCCACTCCACGACCAGATACATCACTTACTTCATCAGATGTAGATAAACCAGCAGCAAAAATCAGCATTGCCTTATCTTCATCACTCATATGCTCAGCATCTTTTTCTGTAATAATATTATTTTCTATAGCCTTAGCAGCAACTTTTTCAAGATTTATACCTGCACCATCATCTTCAATAGTTATTATTATATGTCCACTCTCTTGAGCAGCACTTATTGTAAGCTTTCCTGTTTCATCTTTCCCTTTTTGAGTTCTAACATCAGGCTCTTCAATCCCATGGTCTAAAGAGTTTCTAATAATATGAACTAATGGGTCTGTTAAACCCTCAACCATCATTTTATCAATCTCAACTGTATCACCATGATGAATAAAATTAACTTTTTTATTTAATTTTTTGGCTAAATCTCTTATGGTTTTAGGTAGTTTTGAATAAACACTTTCCATTGGAATCATTCTAACAGACATAACAGCCTCTTGAAGCTCTCTAATCTCTCTATCTAATCTGGAAAGTTTATCAATTATTGTTGGGTCTTCATATTTGTCTGCTAAATCTTCTAAAAATTTATATAACATACTTTTTGTAATAACTAAATCACCAACTCGATTCATTAAAAAATCTATCTTATTCAAACCAACTCTAATTGAATTACTAGCAGCAGATTTTTTAATAGTATTATTATTTGTTTTTGGCTTTTTATCTTTTGCCTTAACCACTTTTGGAATAATTTGTTTCTCTTGTATATCTATTTTAGAATCGACAACTTCTATCTCTTTTTTTTCCTCTTCAAATAATTCAAAACCTACATTTTCTTTGCTAGAATTACTCTCTTCAGTTTTTTTATCCTCTTCAAAAAGTTCAAAACCTACATCTTCTTTACTAGAATTATTTTCTTCAGTTTTTTCATCCTCTTCAAATAATTCAAAACCTATATCTTCTGAATTATTTTCATCTTCTTCATTTACACATTTTTCAACAATAGCATCAAACAACTCTTCTACATCTTTTAACTTTATATTAAATTCATCATCATCCAATGAATTGTTAAATTCATCATTAGCTATCTCTTCAGCATTATTCATTGTTTCAATAAGTGCTATATTGAAGTGGTTTGTGTAGCAGATTAAACCATTTCTTGCTTGGTCAAGTAAATTTTCTACATTATGTAAATATTTAGGGAATGCAGTGAGACCCATAAAACTAGAGCTACCTTTAAGTGTATGTAAGTGTCTAAACAAATCATTCACAAATTCTTGATCAAAATTTTCTGTATCCTCAACACTATGAAGAGTTTCAATTACAGCATCATATAAATCAATAAACTGCCCACTTTCAACAGATATACCTGTTTCATCTTCAGAGAATGCCACATTATTAAATGATTTAATATCTTTAAGTAGAGTGCTTAATTTATTATCAAATTCATCCTTATTAATATTTCCATTTGCCTCTTCATCTATCATCTCTTGTAATATATCAAGTTCTTGCAATAAGAAATCAATCATAGCCATACTAGGTGTTAATTCACCTTTTCTTAGGCTATCTATAAAGTCTTCTAAATAGTGTATATATTTAGCAAAATAATCAAGTTCAACTGAACCAGACCCACCTTTAAGTGTATGTATATTACGGAATAGGGCATCAATACTATCAGAATTTAATTCACCACTTTGTTCAGATTCTAGTAATATACTATGTGAACTATCAAATAGTTCAGATGCTTCTTCTAAAAAATATCCCTGTATCTCTTGCATCTCATCATCATAATTATCCATTATCTACTCTTCTGTGTTTTTTTGAACTTCGTTTACTAAACTATTTGAAATACTATGAAGCTTAGCCGAGATTTTATGGGTACCTTTCATAATATTAAGATTATCCTCAACATCAGCATTAAGTTTTGTTATTACTTGAGATATATTGTCTATTCTTTTCATCTCTGAAATTGTATCTTTATTAACATTTTGTACAAGTACAGATGTATGTGTAATTTGTTCTAATACCTCTATAAAATTCTTTTTCATCTGTTCTGATACTTCTATCCCTCTTTGTGCTTTTTGTTGTGTTTGAGAAACTAGACTTTTTATCTCTTTTGCAGCTTCAGCACTTTTGTTAGCAAGATTACGAACCTCTTGAGCAACAACAGCAAAACCTTTTCCAGCTTCACCAGCCGTAGCAGCTTCAACAGCAGCATTTAGTGATAATATATTTGTTTGAAAAGAGATAGAATCGATAATTCCAATAGCTTCATTAATTGATAATGTTGATTCATTGATAGCATCCATAGCATCAAATGTATCATTTGCTAAAGCCTCACCATCTTTTGCATTTTTTGTTGTTGTTTTCGCAACATCGCTCATCATAGTAGATTTATTTAGAGTATTTTTCAAAGTAGCTTGTACCTCTGCAATATCTCTTGTAACATCTTGTGTCATCTCACTTGTTGTATTCATAGATGATGCTAGCTTATCCATTTGAGAGTGGATAGCTTCAGCACTATCTTGAAGTTCATCACCTTTTTTCATTAATGATTCAATTATCTCTTTTCTAGCCTTTTGTAAAACATCCCCTAAAATATTTACACCCTCTATTAGTTCTTTTACCTCACCAATAGCATTATTATCAAGACGATTGTTAAATTCATTCTTTTTATAAGAGGAAAGCGTAGATAAAATCTCTGAGAATGTTACACTAATCCCATCTATAAAGTGATTTATATCATTTTGTAAGGCTTGTATTTGAATATTATCAGGTCTAAATTCTGCTCTTAATGAAAAGTCACCTTTTAACATATTTTGAGTTAATTGAGAAATTTCTGATACAGCTTGTAAATCTTTTTTTAATCCATCTTCTATTTTGTGAATATTGTTATTAACAATTATAGCCATATTATTAAACTCAGTCATATTACTATTTGGCACAACCTCTACACTTTTTGTTTCATGGTTTAAAAAATCAAAGAAAGATACTAAAGCATTTTGAAGTGTATCTATATTTTGAATTATTTGACGAACAAAATAATATAGTAAGACATTAATTACAATATTTCCGATAAGTATAATAAAGAACATAACAAGATTCTCATGATTTATATCTATCGCATGTCCTTTTTGTGATATTTTTTTATTGAGTATATTTAATTTTGTTGTTGTTGTTTTATATAGAGCTTCCAAAGATGAAACAGTTGATTCATAATTAGCTATATTACCTTTGAGTATCTCCATATCTTTTTTAATATGTGAATCTTTTAATTTACTAGCAATTATAATAGTACTAGCTTCTATATATTTTACTTTTTTAGTTATTTTATATAATAAAATATTATTTTGAAGTTTTTGCAATAAAATAATTTTATTATGTGTCACTTCTCTATCCTCTACATGAGAATTAATATAACCAAGTCTAACTGCAATTACTACCTGCAAAATTATAAAGGCTATAAAAATTATAACCCCTAATCCAATATTTCTCTGTCTTAAACTAATCATCTTTTACCCCTTTCTTTTATAAATATTTTTTTATGTATTCATGTAGTTTATTTAGATCTGCTTTATTAATTAAATCAATAGCACCAAGTTGTTGGACTTTATCTAAAACACCCTGATTTGTCATACTTGTTAGTGATATTACTGGTAAAGCACTAAATCTTATATCATCTTTTATATATTTGATAACTTGATATCCATTTCTAATAGGCATCTCTATATCTGTTACAACTAAACCAATATCATCAATGTTTATTGTTTCCAATCTATCAATTAAAAGTTGTCCGTTTTCATATATTTCATGACGAACACCTATATTTGTCAAAAATTCATCTAATTTTTCAATAACTACTCTGCTATCTTCTGCAACTAAAAGTACTTTATTTGATTTTATATTAGACAACTCACCAAATGAATTAATATCATAAATAGTAGTTCCATCAGATTTAGAATCTTTATTTATATCATAAAGCAATTTTTCTGCATCATATACTATACATAAATGAGAAGAGCCATCTATCTCTGTTTCAGTAACATAGGATATTTTAGGATCACTACTACTTGGTAATTTCAAATCACTACTATTTTTTTCCTCTATTTTTATAATATCTTTAACTAAAATACCAAGTTTTCTATTATTATAATTACATACGATAACTATTTTATAAGGATCATCATTGACTTTTTCACCTATCCATTCATCAAGATTAATTATAGATATCATCTCTCCACGAAGATTGATAACACCTATAACTATATTATCTGCTGATGGAGTTTTAACTATTTCAATGTCATCTTTAATTAAAAAACTTTGTATTTTAGAGATATTTACAGCATATATTTTATTACTTCCTGTGTAAAACATCGCTAACTGCATAACATTTCTAAGATGACTTTTTGTTATATAGTCTATATTTTCTTGAATTTCATTTCTATAATTAGATTCGCTCAAAATTTACTCTCTTTCTTTTTTAACTATATCAATCATTTTTTCAATTAATGGAATAACACTATTTTGACGAAAAGGTTTCACTAAATAACCCTTGACCCCTTTTGAAAGCATCTCTTTAACTCTATCTTTTCCACCCTCAGTAGTAGCCATAATAATTTTCATCTTTGATAAATTACTTATTTTTGAAACAGCTTCAACAACTTCATCACCATTCATATTTGGCATATTCCAATCTAATAACATAACATCAATATTTGAATGATTTTTTAAATACTCCATTGCTGAGATTCCATCTTCTGCTTCGATGACCTCTACATTTTTAAAGTTATTTAAAATAGACTTTTTAATTACTAGCCTAATTGTTGCACTGTCATCAACTGTCATAAAACGAATAATATCTGACTTAACATCCTCTTTGTTATCACTTTTATTTATATCAATAATTTTATTAAGTATTAAAGATGATGTTTCAGAACCTATAATTAAAGATTCTTTATTTATTACAGAGATACAATTAGCATCATCAAATGTAACTTCTAACTCTTTAACATTTGAATTAAAATCAATATTAATAATTTGATTTTTTAATAAAACATATACAGAACTATTAGTAAAATCATATTTAATATCTTTAATTATAGAATCTGTTGAATACAATTTAGTTGTCTCAATATTACTAAAATCTTCTATCTTTACTAAATATATATCATTTTCTTGAGTAGTATAAATTATATTCTTTTTACAAGTAATAATATTACTAATTGCTCCTTTAGATACTATTTTTGCTAACATCCCTTTTTCTAATATATCTACTAGTAGAATACTTTTTTTTGTACTACCCATTATAATATTTTCTTCAATAAAATCAACAAAATCAATACTTTCACCACTAGAGAATAGTGTAAACTTTAAAATTGATTCTGCTGATATATTATTTATGATATTAATTTTACCATCATCCGTTCCAAGGATAGTATTCATTGAAAATTCGGATAATGCTATTGAGTTAATTGGCTTAATATTACCAAGTGACATATTTACTAACCTAGTATCTTTTTTTAGATGGTAAACATTTAAAAAATTTGAATTTACACAAGCCAACACATTTGATTTTAAACTATGATTCTGAATATTATTTGTAAATTCCAAAATTTCTTGAGTTGAAGATTCTAAAGTAGATTTATAAATAGCACTATTATAAAAAGTATATATCTGCTCTTTATCTACATAAATATCACTTGTAGTATGAATATGCTTTAATGTTTTAGTTTCAATCATCTACAACTCTTTCTTAAAAGAGGAGAGTACAATCTCTTTACCATCAAACTCTTTTAACTTCACATCAGAAACAATTTTTGTTGCAATAGCCTCTGTTATTGCTGAGATTTCATTTGTATCTTTTGTAAAATCTGCATAATCATTAGTTTTTTGTTCAAGAGTTGCTAGCGTTTCATTTATTTGAGTAATACTTGTTACTTGCTCTTGTGAAGCAGTTGCTATATTATTAATCAAGTCCATTGTGTTATCTATATTTTTATGCAATGTACTATATCCTGTAATCATTTTATCTGATATATTTAATCCAGTTGTTGCATATGTTGTTGCTTTTGAAACTAGTTGTTTAATATCTTTTGCTGCATCTGCACTTCTGTTTGCAAGGTTACGAACCTCTTGAGCAACAACAGCAAAACCTTTACCAGCTTCACCAGCAGTAGCAGCTTCAACCGCGGCATTTAAACTTAAAATATTAGTTTGAAATGATATTTGATCAATAATTTCAATAGCATCATTAATCGCATTGGTAGAATCGTTTATAAATTTCATAGCATCTACTGTCTCTAATGCTAATTTATTACCATTTTCAATAGAACTTTTTAGCTCTAATGATGAGTTTTGCATCTGCATAGTAGTTTCTGTATTAAGCTTTGTTTGTGTAGTTATTTTTTCAACTTCACTTGCAGTAGAATCTAAAACTAATACTTGCTCTTCAATCGCATCGCTTAAATATGATAGTTTTTTATGTAGTTTTATTGAGTTCTCTTCTAATTTTAAACCATGTTCTAAATTGGAATTTAATGTTTTTGTTAATACCTCTTGTAGGCTATTAATCCCCTCTATAAGTTTAAATAATTCACCACCTCTATAAATATTTTTATCTATACTATTTATATAGTTTTCATTTTTATATTCATTTAAAATAGCATTAATAGATACAAAATTATTTTCCATTTTTTCAATCATCTGATTGATACTTTTTGCACTATTACTTTTATCACTATTATGTCCATTAGAAACTTTTTCCAAAAAGTGCATAATTTCACTCTGAATAATTAAATCATCCTGAGATTTTTTCATCAGAAGAGTAGATAATTCATCTAAACTATTTTTTATTTTTTTTGTATTAAAAACTTCTATATTATTGAAAACTATTTTGTTGGTATCACCATTAACAAATTCTTTAATTTTATCTATATAATTTAAAATAGTTTGCTCTTCATCTTGTGTTATTTTAATTGAATTACCAAAAAACATATCTAATTACCTATACTAGTATTTTATAAAGAAATTCAGAACTATTTATCTCATTTAGCATAATTTAATTCTCTTTTATTTTATAGCCAATAACTGGTGCAAGTTTAATCATTAATTGCTTTACAATTTTTGTTTGATATGGTTTCATTAAATAGCCACTTATTTTAAATTTCATAGCTTTTTCAATTTGTTTTTTACTCGTTTCAGTAGTTTGCATAATAACTCTTACATCATCATATTTATTTTGAGATCTTATAATTTCTAAAAACTCCATACCATTCATTATAGGCATATTTACATCAAGTAAAATTAATTTTATATCGTTATTATTTTCAAGATGTTCTAAAGCCTCTTTTCCATTTAAAGCTTCGAAAACTTCAACATCCTCTATCGTTCTTTTTGCAGAAGTTTTCAAAATTCTTAGCATTGTCGCACTATCATCAACAATCAATATTTTCGCACTCATTAATCAGCCTTTTATGTATAATTGCAAATATGGTATACAAAATAAGCAAAATAAATACTGAATTATAACTTTTGAAATACTTTTTTGTAAAATATGTGAATCAATAATAATATAATTTAGTTAGAATTTTAAAAAGATATAAATTATGCAAAGGCTATATAGTGAATAAATGGATAGATATAATAATACAAAATAATTTTATAGATGCGAAAATATATATAAAAAATGGTGCTGATATTAATGAAGAGAATGATTTAGGGGAGAGTGTTTTAGCATCTGCTATTAGATATAAATGTGATTTTGATTTTCTTATGCTTTTAATTGATAATGGGGCTGATATATATAATTTTGATGATGAGGGTGTTAGTATTTTTGATATGGCTATCACATATAATAATATTGAGATGGTTAATTATTTTATAGATAAAGGTATAGATGTCAATGCAACGAGAAGAAGAAGTAGATTTACACCTTTAATGTGTGCTACTTGTTATGGAAGAGTTGAAATTGTAAAGTTACTTTTAGAGCAGGGCGTAAATCAAGATAGTGTTGATATAAAAGGATTCAAAGCATCTGATTTTGCTAGAAAAATGAACAAAAAAAGTGTTTTAGCCCTTTTAGATTATAATGAAACGATAAGCCATAATAGAAGTATTTGTTAATTGATATTATCTATTATCTCTTTAGTAATTGTTTGAATATCTTTACTTGCATCAATCTCTACTAACTCTATATTCAGTAGTTTAGTAGCTTCTATAATTGCATCTTGAATCTTTAAAAGATACTCAGAACCTCTCAGTTCTATCCCGTCCAATTGCTTTTGTGAAAGTCTATACTCTAATTCATCTTTTGTTAATCGGAGTAAAAAAACTTTTTGAGGGTAGATTCCATTAGTAGCAAAATTATTTAACTCTACTAACTCTTTTGATGATATATCACCTTGAATAAGAGCATAAGCAACACCACTAACTGCACTTCTATCTGAAATAATCATACTTTTTTCTATATTTGGTTCAATTACCTCTGTAATATGCTCTGCTCTATCAGCTAAAAATAATAAAAATTCTGCTTTTTTACTTTTAGCTCTAGCACTTAGAACCAAAGAGCGAATCTCTTGCCCAATCGTAGTTCCCCCTGGTTCTTTTGTAATAATAGCATCTTTATAAATTTCTGATAATTTTTCTATTTGTGTGCTTTTACCTGCTGTATCGATTCCCTCTATTGCAATGTACATGAAGTCATACCCCTTATGATTTTTTGAACCTCTTTAGGTAATAGATGTTCTGTTTTTCCATGAAATTTTAACAGATTTCTTACAATTGATGAGCTAATAAATGCATGTTGAAGTTTTGGCATTAGATAAACAGTCTCTATTGAATCATCTAAAGAGTTGTTCAAATATCCTAGTTGTAATTCATACTCAAAATCACTCACAGCTCGTAATCCTCTAATTAAGATTCCAGCATTATGTGTTTTTGCTAATTCTACTGTTAAATTATCAAAACCAATAACTCTTATATTTTTAAGATTCTTAACAGATTCTTCTGCCATAAAGATTCTCTCTTCAAGTGCAAACATCGGTTTTTTATCTTGAGATATTGCTACTGCAATAATAACTTCATCAAAAAGACCTAAAGCTCTCTCTATTATGTCAAAGTGACCATTTGTTATTGGATCAAAAGTTCCTGGATATAGTGCTATTTTACTATTTTGCATTTTTTTATTCCCATCTTTTATATAAATTATTTTCAATATCTAATAGATCAAACCATCTACCAATGATAAAATTTTCCATCTCTTCAAGTGTTTGTTGTTTTGAATAATATGCTATCACAGGTGGTGCTATAATAATTCCTAGCGAAGCTAATTTTTGCATATTTTCTAAAGCTATTGCCGAGAATGGCATCTCTCTTGGAGCAAGTATAAGTTTTTTTTGCTCCTTTATCATAACAGAAGCACATCTTGTAATAAGATTATCAGAGATTCCACAAGCAATTTTTGCTAGTGTATTCATACTACAAGGTGCAATTATCATAGCATCTACACCAAATGAGCCTGATGCTACACTAGCTGAGATGTCTTCATTTGGATAAGTTGTACACTTCATCTCTTTTTCTAAAACAACTTTTGAATTATCAGATATGATAAGATGCTTATCTATTATATCTGGAAGCAGTTCAAGTGCTTTCAAGCCTAAGTTTGTTCCACTCGCTCCACTTATTGCTAAAACAATTTTTCTTTTTTTCATCGAATCTCCACTCTATTTTTACCTATTATTTGTACTCTAAATCTTTTTCCATTACTCTTTTGAACAGTTATAGTATCATTTAATTTCCCACTTTTAAGTGCCTTGGCAATAAATGATATAGCAATATACTTAGAATTCATACTAACATTAACACTAGAACCTTTTTCAACAATATCTAATTTCTCTATATCTTTAATTGTGATTATACTATTTTCTTTTATATTATTTTTACTTTGAACAGAATTCAAATCATCTATATCTATTGGTATTGCTTTAAATTTGCTAAACTTTATTCTTTTTCTACTTGTATTTGAAATGGTTATTTTTGTATCTCTTTTTATTTTATACTTAGATATATAAACATCTATTAATGCATCTATTTTATAATTAAAAAATATCTTTTTTTTAGAATCTGTTTTAACATATATGATGCCATCATTACTTTTCTTATTTTTGATATTTAAGTGAACTGTGTAATTATCTTCTAGTTTGTCAATATAATTTCTTGGTTCAACATCTACACTGATTATTTTCATATTGACATAATTTTCTTGGTAAAATTGCTTTATATAATTTTTAATTATTGATCTATCAATAGGACTCTTTAAAATAAATTTAATATAACTATTTTTACTCTTAAAAGAATCATACCCGTTGTCTATCAATTTTTGTAGTAATAATTTAGACTTTATTCTTTTAGAATATCTATTTTCTGAGATATTAAAAATAGTTGTATTATCATCGCTATCATCTATAATATCTGATATTTTAATATGCTTTGTATCTATATAATATGTTTTATGAAGAAAATCAGCGAATAATCCATTAAAAAATATTACTAGTAATAGAAGAAATTTCATTTTTATCCTTAATATAAATGTAATACTAGCTAAAGATGTTACATTTTTAAACAAATAATTAACAAAAACTACCAAGAGTGTTTATATATGTAACAAGGTAAAAAATAATTATTTTATTTGGTTACAATACTAGCAAATTAAAACACAGGATTAAATATGGCATTTATCGAAGATTATAAAGCACATACAGAAGAAAGATTAGCTCTTGGTGTTCCACCACTAGCATTAACTGCTGGACAAGTGGCAGATTTAGTTGAATTATTAAAAGCTGATGAAATAAAAGAGGAACTATACTTATTAGATTTATTAGAAAATAAAATTCCAGCCGGTGTTGATGATGCAGCATATGTAAAAGCAGCATTTTTAAATGCAATAGTACATGATGATGCACATTCTCATGCTATTAGTAAAATGTCAGCTGTTAAAATGTTAGGTAAAATGTTGGGTGGTTTTAATGTTGGACCATTAATTGATGGTCTTAGAAATAACAATGTTGCTCTTGCACAAGAATCAGCAGATCAACTTAAAAATATGATTTTAGTTTATGCTTCTTTTGATGATGTAAAAGAGTTGATGGATCATGGAAATATGTTTGCAAAACAAGTAATAGAATCTTGGGCAAATGGTGAGTGGTTTACTAATAAACCTGCAATGGAAGAAAGTATTACTGTTACAGTATATAAAGTTCCAGGTGAGACTAATACTGATGATTTATCTCCAGCATCTGAAGCATTTACAAGAGCAGATATTCCTATTCATGCAAACTCATTTTTAATTAATAGAATGGACAATCCATTAGATACTATGAAAGAGTTAAAAGCAAAAGGTTATCCACTTGCTTATGTTGGTGATGTTGTTGGTACTGGTTCTTCAAGAAAATCAGGAATTAACTCTGTTCAATGGCATATGGGTCAAGATATTGCTGGTGTTCCAAATAAAAGAACTGGTGGTATTGTAATCGGTGATATTATCGCTCCAATCTTTTTTAATACAGCAGAAGATTCAGGGTGTATCCCAATTCAAGCACCAACTGCTGAATTAAATACTGGTGATGTTATCACTGTTAAACCATTTGAAGGTACAATTGAGAAAGATGGCAAAGTAGTTTCTACTTACGAAATTTCTCCAAATACTCTTCCTGATGAGATGAGAGCTGGTGGTCGTATTCCATTAATTATTGGTAAAGGTTTAACTGCTAAAGCTAGAGAAGCTATGGGTATGGATGCTGGTTCTTTATTTATGGCTCCTGCACAACCTGCTGATAATGGTAAAGGTTATACTTTAGCACAAAAAATGGTTGGTAAAGCTTGTGGAGTTGACGGTGTTAAACCAAATGTTTACTGTGAGCCAATCGCAACAACTGTTGGTTCTCAAGATACAACTGGACCAATGACTAGAGATGAAGTTAAAGAACTTGCTGCATTAAACTTTGGTGCTGATATGACTATGCAATCTTTCTGTCACACTGCTGCTTACCCAAAACCAGCAGATATTGAACTACAACATACACTTCCAGAATTTTGGACTTCAAGAAAAGGTTTCATTCTTCGCCCAGGTGATGGTGTTATCCACTCATGGTTAAATAGATTATGTCTTCCAGATACTGTTGGTACTGGTGCAGATAGTCATACTCGTTTCCCAATTGGTATCTCTTTTCCTGCTGGTTCAGGTCTTGTAGCATTTGCTGGTGTAACTGGTATGATGCCATTAACTATGCCAGAATCTGTACTTGTAAGATTCAAGGGGACTATGCAACCAGGTATCACTCTTCGTGATATGGTAAATGCTATCCCTCATCAAGCTATAAAAGATGGTTTATTAACTGTTGAAAAAGCTGGTAAGAAAAATATCTTTGGTGGTAGAGTTCTTGAAATTGAAGGTCTTGAAAATCTTAAATGTGAACAAGCATTTGAATTATCGGATGCTTCTGCTGAAAGAAGTGCTGCTGCTTGTACTGTTAAGTTAAATAAAGAACCAATTATTGAGTACTTAGAATCTAACATTGTTCTAATCGAAGAGTTAATCTCTCAAGGTTATGAAGATGCAGCTACACTTCAAAGAAGAGCTGATAAGATGAAAGCATGGATTGCTAACCCAGAACTTATGGAAGCTGATAAAGATGCTGAATATGCAGCAGTAATCGAAATTGATATGGATCAAATTAAAGAACCAATCTTAGCTTGTCCTAATGATCCAGATGATGTTAAAACATTATCGGAGATTCATTCTGCTGGTTTAAGAACTGAAATTGATGAAGTGTTTGTTGGTTCATGTATGACAAATATTGGTCTTTTCCGTGCTGCTGGTGAGATTCTTAAAGGTGAGGGTAAAGTTGCTAACAAACTTTGGATCTGTCCTCCAACAAAAATGGATGAAAAAACTCTTCAAGAAGAGGGTTACTACTCTATCTTTGGTATGGCTGGAGCTAGAACTGAAATTCCTGGTTGTTCTTTATGTATGGGTAATCAAGCTTCTGTTGCAGAAAATGCATTTGTATTTTCAACATCAACTAGAAACTTTGATAACAGACTAGGTAAAGGTTCTCAAGTTTATCTTGGTTCTGCTGAACTTGCTGCCGTTGTTGCACTAAAAGGTGCATTACCAACATCTGCTGAATATTTAGAGATAGTTGCTAATAAAATTACACCAGAGATGACTGATGAAGTTTATAAGTATCTTAGCTTTAATAAAGTTGCTAAAGATGAATTAGTAGCAATGGTTAAATAAAACTTTGTATTCCATCCTTTCTTGGATGGAATATAATTAAAATTTTTTCATAACTTGACAGTTTGTCATATTTTTTCACTTCACTTATCTTTCATGATATAGTTTCATATATTAATTATATAATCATAAATAAGTTATTTATCAATGTAGGAGTTCCCTTTGCAAATTAAAAATATAAAAAAAGTTGGTATTATTCTAAGACCATCAACTCCAGAATTAAAAGATGATTTTTTCAAACTTGAAAAAATATTTAAGAATCATAATATTACTGTACATATTGATAGTATAAGTGGTGGTATGATTGGAATAATGGGTCTAGAGTTTGATATATTATGTAAAGAGTGCGATTTTCTTCTTACTTTAGGTGGTGATGGCACTTTAATATCTGTTGTAAGACGATCTTTTGAATATGATATTCCAGTTCTTGGTATCTTTGCTGGACATTTAGGCTTTTTAGCTGATGTGGGGATGGATGAACTAGATGAGTTTATATCTGGAATGTGTAAAAATAAATATAGAGTAGATAAAAGATCTGTTTTAGAAGCTAAAATTATTAGAGAAGGAGAGGAAACAAAGATATATGCCTTTAATGATATTGTTATTACTCGTCCATCAATTTCAAATATGATAAATATAGAAACACTTGTTGATGGAAAAGCTTTTAACAATTATTATGGTGATGGGATTATTGTTTCTACACCAACTGGCTCAACTGCCTATAATCTTTCAGCTGGTGGTCCTGTTCTTTTTCCTTTGACAAAAATCTTTACACTCACTCCAATTTGCCCACACTCTTTAACTCAAAGACCAGTCGTTTTACCTGCTGAATTTTCAATAGAGATGAAAACATCTGATAATAAAGCATTAATAATAGTAGATGGTCAAGATTTACATGAGTTATCGAATAGTGAGAGTATTCATATACGACTTGCCACAAAAACAGCAAAACTTATACATAGAGAAGAGTTTAATTATTTTGATATTTTGAAAGAAAAATTAAACTGGGGAGAGTAGGGGATAGCTAATGATTGAAAGATTCTATTTGAAAAATTATTTGAGTTTTAAAGAGATTGAACTAAATATGAGTTCTGGACTTATTGTATTTACAGGGCCTAGTGGAAGTGGTAAATCTATCTTAATGAACTCTATTTTATCTTCATTAGGTGCTAGTAGTTGTGAGGCAGCACTATGTGAATCTAGTGTAACTTGGGATATATCTAATGATAATAATGGTTTACAAAATGATGAAATAAATATTTTTAAATTTATAAAAAAAGAAAAATCAAGATATTTTATAAATAATCAAAGTGTATCCAAAAAATCTATAAATCATGTAACATCAAATTATTTAAGACATTTAAGTTTAAAAGATTTTAGTGATTTTGAAAATGAAAACCTACTAGGTATTATTGATGAAAGAATTGAAAAAAAACAAGCTGGGATATTAAAATTAAAAAATGAATATAAAAATATTTTTTTAGAACATAAAGCTATTGAAACTGAATTGAAAAATACACAAGAAGCTGAAAAAAAAATAATAGAGTTAAAAGAGTTTACAACTTTTGAAATTAAAAAAATTGAAGATATTAATCCAATAATTTCTGAAGACAATGAGTTGTTGGAGATAAAAAAAGAGTTATCAAAAAAAGAAAAAGTTCTAGAAAAAATAGAATCTGTAAACGCAGTTTTTGAATATGAACATCAAATCTTTTCTCTTCTTGAAAATTTAGATATTGATAGTTCTTTTTTTGACGATTCAATGAATGAACTAAGAGCTATTTTAGATACAGCACAAAACAAATTTAGTGCATTAGATGAGATAAATATTGAAGATGTATTAAATAGACTTGAAGAGCTTAGTGGACTTAAAAGAAGATATGGAAGTATAGAGGAAGCTCTAAACTATAAAGAAAAAAAGAAATTAGAGTTAAAAAAATTTAAAAATATTGAATTTACAAAAAATAAACTAGAAGAAAAATTCAATAAACTTACATGTAAAATAGAGTTGTTAGCAAATAAAATTAGTCTACTTAGAAATAAAGAGTTGAAAAAATTTGAAATTGACTTAAATATCTATTTAAAAGAGTTATATTTAAGAGATGCAAATGTTATACTTGAATCAACTGATTATAATTTAGCAGGTAGTGATATTATATCTTTACAATTAAACTCAACACAACTTCAAAAAGTAAGTACTGGAGAATTTAATAGACTAAGATTAGCTATATTAGCTTTAAAATCTGAATTTATGAATCAAAATGGTGGTGTGTTGATGCTTGATGAGATTGATGCTAATCTTAGTGGAGAAGAATCTATGAGTGTTGCTAAAGTACTTAGAAAACTCTCTAAATATTTTCAAATATTTGTTATTTCTCATCAACCACAACTGACATCAATGGGTGATCAGCATTTTTTAATTTATAAAGATTCTAATATCTCAAAGGTTAAAGAGCTAACTACAAATGAAAAAATAAATGAGATTGCTAGAATAATTAGTGGCACAGACATAAGTAATGAAGCAAAACAATTTGCAAAAGAGTTATTAGAGGCAAATAAATGTGTTTCATAATATCTATTGTTATGTTAGTTTTAGCCTATAATTTTTATATGGCTAGTAGTATATTGTTAGCAATTATTTCTGTTTCTATTTCTGCTATTTTCATCTACTTTATGATAAAAAATATACTTTATGTAAAAAAATTAAGAGAGAATAAAAATGATAATTGACACACATATACATTTAGACGATGAGAGATATAGAGATGATTTAGATGAAGTTCTAAATCGTGCGAAAGAGGGTGGAGTAGAGAAATTTATTATTCCAGGAGCTGATGCTAAAACACTTGAACGAGCAGTAGAGATAGCAGAAAAATACCAAAATATTTATTTTGCTATTGGGATACATCCTTATGATATTAAATCATTTAGTGAGGATAATTTTATAAAATATGCTAACCACCATAAATGTATAGCAATTGGTGAATGTGGTCTTGATTACTTCAGACTTGAAGGAAGTGATGAAGAGAAAGAGTTAGAAAAAGTAAAACAAAAAGAGGTTTTTATTGCTCAAATAAAATTAGCAAAAAAATATAAAAAACCTTTGATTATTCATATTAGAGATGCTTCAAGAGATTCTAAAGAATTATTATTAGAACATGCTTCAAGTGAATTTGGTGGTGTACTTCATTGTTATAATGCAGATGAAGAACTGTTAAGCTTATCAAATAATAATTTTTATTTCGGGATAGGAGGGGTCGTAACTTTTAAGAATGCAAAAAAACTGATTAATATAGTTCCTAAAATCCCAATTAATAAACTTTTAATTGAAACGGATGGACCATACTTAACTCCTACTCCACATAGAGGTGAGAGAAATGAACCATTATATACAAAACTTATTGCTAAAAAAGTATCTGATTTACTTGGTATATCACAAAAAGAGATAGAGGAGATTACTACTATAAATGCATCAGAATTGTTTAATATTTAATATTAACAAAATCTTAACTATCTTTTCGATAAAATTCTTAAAACTAACAAGAGTGTGCATGTGCTAAAATATTTTTTATCTTTTATCTTTCCAATTTTATTAAATGCAAATTTATCATATATTAACAACTCTGATAAAGATATTTCCATATTAGAATCTTTCGATATTGATCCATCGTTTATCCACGATAATATGATGAATAATATCCGTGTAAAAAATAATTCAATAAAGAGACATAAATCCTTTTTTAAAGTTATGAGTGATGCATATATTTTTATACCTGACATTAAAAATATATTAACTAAGTATGATGTTCCTCAAGAACTTTTATATCTTGCTATGGCAGAATCAAATTTTTCTACTAAAGCATATTCTTATAAAAAAGCTTCAGGAGTTTGGCAGTTTATGCCAAGAACTGCTAAATTATATAGTCTAAAAATAGATAACTATGTTGATGAAAGAAGAGATTTTATAAAATCAACAGAAGCTGCTGCCAAATATTTATCTAGTCTTCATAAAAGATTTGGAAAATGGTATTTGGCAATAATTGCTTATAATTGTGGTGGAGGTAGATTGAATCGTGCAATTAGCAATGCTCAAAGTGAGAACCTTGATATACTTCTTGATTCAGACAAAAAATATCTCCCAAAAGAGAGTAGAATCTATATTAGAAAAATACTTGCTTTAGCTATGATAGGTTATGATGAAAAGTTTATGTTAAATAGTAAATATGAGTATCTTCTAAATAGAGCAAATGCTAATTCAGTTGCTACGGTTAAATTACCAGCTGGTGAATCTATTCAGAGAGTTTCAAAATTAATTGATATACCCATTGATGAATTGCAAAAATTAAATAGACATCTAAAATATGATTTTGTACCACCTTATGCCAATAATTATGAAATTTATATCCCTTATATTAAATTATCTGAATTTAAAAAGAATTATTTTGAAGAAACAATTAAAAATATTTATAAAATTCATAAGGTAACACAAGGGGATAATCTTTCATATATTGGCAAGAAATATGGTGTTCCGTATAAAGTAATTATGGATTTTAATAAGTTGAAAAATACTAAACTAAAACTTAAGCAAATTTTAGTTATACCAATAAGTAAAAAGGTTAAAAATATATGAATAAAAAAATATTAATATTTGGAGTTATACTTATATTATTTAGTGGATGTGGAAGATCTTATAAAATAGCATATAATAATTCAAAACCGTCTGTCTATTCACAAAATAAGAATGCCTATAGTAATTCAATGGATAAAAAAATGTATTCACATTCAAAAATGCGATCATATGTGGTACATGGTGTTAGATACTATCCAATAAGTGTTAATGTTGGAGATAGATTTAGTGGTAATGCTAGTTGGTATGGTCCAAACTTTCATGGAAAACTTACATCTAATGGTGAGCGATACAATATGTATGATATGACTGCAGCACATAAAACTCTACCTATGAATACAATAGTTAAAGTTACTAATCGTCGTAATGGTTTATCAACTGTTGTTAGAATTAACGATAGAGGACCATTTGTAGCTACAAGGATAATAGATTTATCTAAATCTGCTGCAAGTAAAATTAATATGATAGGGACTGGAACAGCACCTGTTACAATTGAGGTTTTAGGATTTTATTCTAAAAACAAGAAAAATAAAAACTATACACCAACAAATAATAAACCATACAAAGTTTCAAAAACTCATTATAGAGGTAAATTTGCTCTTCAAATAGCTTCTTTTTCAAGAATTAATGGAGCAATATCAACTCAAGAAAAGTATGATAAAATTGGTGGATACAAAACAATAATTAAAGATACTGAAACTAATAATGGAAGAACTTTTAAAGTTTTACTTACAGGTTTTGAGAGTGAAGATGAGGCGAGAGATTATAAAAATAGAAGTGCTTTTAGTGGAGCATTTATAGTAAGGGATAACTAATTATGATAACTAAAACAAGAAAAACAAAAGAAACAGATATTACAATATCTTTAAATTTAATTGGTAGTGGTAAAAGTAATATAAATAGTGGTGTTGGTTTTTTAGATCATATGTTGGAGAGTTTTTCAAAACATTCTCTTATCGACTTAAATATTGATTGTAATGGTGATACACATATTGATGATCACCATAGTGTAGAAGATATAGGAATTGTATTAGGTTCATTATTAGCTGATGCAATATACCCAGTAGTAAATATGGAAAGATTTGGTAGTGCAAACATTGTTATGGATGAAGCCTGTGTTAGTTGTGATCTTGATTTAAGTAACAGACCCTTTTTAGTTTACGAGGTAGACTTAATCGGCAAAGTAGGGCAATTTGATACTGAACTTGTTGAAGAGTTCTTCAGAGCCTTTGTGTTGAATGCTAAAATAAGTACACATATGATTGCATTAAGAGGAAAAAACCAGCACCATATTATAGAAGCATGTTTCAAATCACTAGCTGTCGCGATTCGCAGAGCAACATCTAAAAATGAAAGAGTTGGAATACCAAGCACAAAAGATGTTTTATGATTAAATTAATTATTTTAGATGTTGATGGTTGTTTAACTGATGGTAAACTTATATACTCTAACGATTTAATAGAGAGTAAAAATTTCAATGTAAAAGATGGTCTAGGAATTAGTACATGGATAAAATTAGGTCATCAAGTGGCTATCATAACAGGCAGAAATTCTAGTATAGTTGAGAAAAGAGCCAAAGAACTCGGTATACAACATATTTATCAAGGTATAAAAGATAAAGATAGAATTTTAAAAGAGTTAGTTAATAAATTAAATCTTGACTTTAATGAAGTTGCTGGAATCGGTGATGACTTAAATGATTTTAATATGCTTAATTTAGTTGGAGAGAGTTTTACACCAAAAGATGGAGTTAAGGAGATTAAAGAGATTGTTAACAAGATTCTTAACTATAATGGTGGAGAAGGTGCTGTAAGAGAGATGATTGATTTACTTGTAGATTCTAATAAACAAAAAAAAGAATTTATAGCTGTTTGGAATATATACTAATTAAGGATTTACTATTAATATAAATATTTTTTTTATTATAATTACTACAATTTTTATAATGATCTTTGTATCATTTAAACCTATCGATGCCATAAATACAAAAAGTAAAAATGTTGATATTGCTTTGGTTGAAATAAAATCATTTATTATGTATGAGCTAAATAAAAAAGGTATGATTAGTATTACTCATGGAAGTAAATCTCACCGTTATTTAAAATACAGTACTATAAAAGATCTAAACTATACAGATAATAGTAATAAGTTTATGGCTAATATAAAAGCTAAGGATGCTTTATACAAAAATGATATTATTAATTTAAGTGGTGATGTTGTTTATAATAGAGAGGATAATTTAGTTTTTAAATCTCAAGAAGCTATTTATAATCAAATAGAAAATACAATAAGCACAACAAAAAAATATATACTCTATCAAAATAAAAATATTGTAAAAGGTAGTTCACTACAATTTAACAATATTTCGGGTAAAATAAAATCTAAAAATGTAGTTGCTACATATAAATACTAAAGGATAAAATGATGAAATTTTTTATGATAATGATACTAACACTAACAACAACTCTTTTTTCACAAAATTTGAAAATCACTTCAGATAAATTTAGTGGAGACCAAAAAAATGGTATCTCTATCTTTACTGGTAATGTAAATATGGTTAATGGAAATGATAAGCTTAATGCTGCTAAGGTAACTGTATATACAGATGACAAAAATCAACCAACTAAAATGATAGCAAAAAGTAATGTTACATTTAGAATAAAAGCAGAAAATGGTGCACAATATGTAGGTAAAGCTCAAAAAGTAGTTTATTTCCCAAATAAAAAAGAGTATCAATTTTTTAATAGTGTTCATCTAAAACAACTAGATACTGAAAAAGAGATTATTGGTGAAAGAGTAAAACTAAATGCTATTAAGGGAACAGCATATGCAGAGGGTGGAAATAAAGAGCCAGTTATAATGATATTTAACTTACCATCAGAAGATAAGGAGTAGATAATGGTAGATATTGTAAGCTCTAAATTTATGACATCAGCTCCTGATGTTTCAAAAGCCCCAGAATCTACTCTTCAAGATGAAATTGTTTTTATGGCGAGATCAAATGTTGGAAAAAGTTCACTTTTAAATGCACTAACAAATCATAAAGGTTTAGCTAAGGTTTCTTCAACACCTGGAAAAACAAGATTGATAAATTATTTTGATGTTACTTTTATGAATAGAGATGATGGGATAAAAAAAGATGCAAAATTTGTTGATTTACCTGGTTTTGGTTATGCAAAAGTTTCAAAATCAATTAAATATGATTGGGAAAGAAACTTAACCGATTTTATATCTAAAAGAGAACAGATTAAACTCTTTATACATCTAATTGATTGTAGGCATCCCCACTTAGATATAGATACTTCTGTTAGTGACTTTTTAATGACTAGTTGCAGAGAAAACCAATATATATTACAGATTTTTACAAAAATTGATAAATTAAATCAAAAAGAACAAAGTGCTCTTCGCAAAGAATTTCCAAATGCTATGATGCTTTCTAGCTCAAAAAAAAGAGGTATAAACAAAGCTGTTAAAGCTATCTATGATATTTTGCAAGAAGATGAAGATGAAGATTCAATTTAAAAAAGCCAAATTAACTGATGTGGAATTAATGAGAAAATTAGTTACTCCAGAGGTAGAACTAGGGATTATTTTAGATAGAACAGCTGAAGAGATATCCACAAATATAAGATCATACACCTTAGCACAAATAGATGATAAACTTATCGGCTTTTGTGCTTTACATATTCATTCTCCCCTTTTAGGTGAAATAAGATCTTTAATTGTTAAAGATAAATTTAGAGGATTAGGTATTGGAAAAGAACTTGTAAAGTTAGCTAATGAAGAAGCAATTGATTTAGGACTTAAAAAGATTTTGACATTAACATATAAACAAAAGTTTTTTGAAGATTTAGGTTTTGTAGAGATAGCAAAAGAATCTATTCCTGAACATAAGATTTGGGCAGATTGTATAAAATGTAAACATTTCCCAGTATGCAACGAAGTATCACTAATAAAAACTATTTAGGGCTATTTACTTATATTATATTTTTTGTAATATATCAAAGTCTTAGCTCGATATATCTGTTTCTACCTCCACTTCTTGGTGTCTTATTTTACCTATTTAGTATCTCATTAAAAGATGATGATACTGTAAACAGTTTTTTTATTATTCTTTGTTTACTTATATTTGAAGCTGATAAGGGTTATCCAATTTTCAGTTCAATACTCTATTTTTTAATTATATATAAATTTGTATTACCAATTATTATAAAAAATTTCAGTTGTTACTCCTGTATTAGATTATCATATGTATTTTTAGCTTATATAGGCTTTTTTATTTTTAATCTTTCAATTTCATATGTATTTATGTATACATTACCAAATTTTAACTATTATATAATTTACTATATAGTAATTGAATTTTTAATAGTGAGTGCTTTATGAGAACAAAAATTATTTTATTTATGTTTATAACAATTTGGCTGACTATATTAGTTAGGGTTTTTTCCTTGGCAGTAGAATCTAATAAATACTATGAAAACTTATCTTTAAATAATACTATTAAGCTTGAAAGAATTGCTCCTGTTAGGGGAATTATTGTTGACAGAAATAATAGACCGTTAGCTATAAATAAACTTGGTTTTAAAATCAAATTAAAACCACATTTAATGTTAGAAAAGAATTTAAAAATATTTAATGAAGAGATAGATTTTGTAACTAAATTATTACCAAATTTAGATAGAAAAAAGATAGAAAAAAAATATAGAAAAAAAGATTCTTATTATAATCATAATTATATTGATATAGTTGATTTTGTTACATATAAGAGTATTATGCCAATTTACACAAAATTGAATTTAAGAGAAAATATAAAAATCGTCCCTGCACCAAAAAGGTACTATCCTTATAACGATATAGCTTCACATATTATAGGATATGTTTCGCGTGCAAATAGAAAAGATATAAAAGATGATAAGCTTATAGAATTTATTGGTTATGTTGGTAAAACAGGGATAGAAAAATATTATAATAGTTATCTACAAGGTGATGTGGGATACAGAAGAATAAAAGTTAATGCAAATAATCAAGAGATAAAAGAGTTAGAGTACACAAATGCGATAGAAGATAGAAAACTGTCCTTAAGTATTGATATTGAGTTACAAAAATATATCGCATCTCAGTTTACAGATAAAGTTGGAGCTGTTGTTGTGATGGATGTTAATGGCTCTATTTTATCAGCAGGTAGCTTTCCAAATTACAATCTAAATATCTTTGTTTCTGGTATGTCTCATAAAATGTATAATAAATTATCTACCAGTTTAGATCATCCGTTTACAAATAAAATCATAAATGGACTTTATCCTCCAGGTTCTAGTATTAAGCCTGGGTTAGGGCTATTATATATAACTACAAAAATTGATGAAAAATGGACTGTAAATTGTAAAGCCTCCTTGCCTTTAGGTGGAAGAATCTTTAGATGTTGGAAGAAAAAAGGTCATAAAATAACAAATATAACTAAAGCTATTAGAGAAAGTTGTGATGATTATTTTTATAAAGCAAGTCTTATAGTTGGTAATAAAATGATGAGTGAAGGGCTTCATAAATATGGTTTAGGAAAAAAAACAGGAGTGGATTTACCTAATGAATTTGTAGGTATAGTACCATCAAGAGATTGGAAAAGAAATAAATACAACCGTTCATGGAATATAGGTGAAACACTAAATACATCAATTGGTCAGGGTGATTTTTTAACAACTCCTTTACAAATTGCTCAATTAACTGCACTAATGGCAACGGGGAAATTACCTACTCCACATTTGGCTTTAAATATATCTGGAAATATATACACCCCTGAAATAAAAAATGTATTGAATGAAAATGAACTAAAAAAACTACCTATTATTCAAAAAGCTATGTATCAAGTTTGTAATCATCCTAAAGGAACAGCTACAAATTATTTAAGTTCTAATGTTGTTATTGCAGGTAAAACAGGAACAGCACAAGTTATAGCTATTAAACAAGATATTAAAAAAAGGTTATTAGAACATGAACTGTCTTATTATAGCCGTTCACATGCTTGGTTTACATCTTATGGACCTTATGAAAATCCAAAATATATTGTTCTCGCTATGGTTGAACATGGTGGGCATGGTGGACATGCCGCTGGAAAAATAGTTTCTAATATATATAATAAATTATTAGAATTAAATTATATAGATAAAAAATATTCTAAAATTAAATAAAACTATTTTGAATAAATAGAGCTAAAATAATTAGTAAAAATATCGCTCCAGCTTTGTTATAAAGTTTATTTGCTAAGATAAATAGAAGTGTAATAGAAGCTGCTACCATTATTAACATATCAAACTTTGTTGCTACTAAATCAACAGTCAGTGGAGCAATAAGAGAAGCACCCCCTAAAACCATAGAGAAGTTAGCAACATTTGAACCTATAATATTTCCTATACTCATCTCAGCATTACCTTTTTTAATAGCTACAAGTGATACTATTAACTCTGGTAAAGAGGTACCTAAAGAGATAAGAAAAATTCCAATTATCCATTCACTAACACCAAATACTCTTGCTATATTTGTTCCACTATCTACTACAAAAGATGCACCACCAATTGTTAATACAAAACCAACTGTTAAGAATCCTATTGTCTTAGCCCAGTTGAATTTCTTAGAAGCTAAATCTTCGTCTATCTCACCCTCTAAATCCTCTTTAGAACTAGTGAATAAAAACAGAAGATATGAAACCATTAGTAAAAGATATAATGCACCATCAATTCTACTAATAACACCATCCTGAATCATTATAAAAAATAAAACTAAAGGGATAACTACCCATGCACTATCTAATGCAAATAGGTCTCGTTTCGGTTGCATATTTTTAGCAATTAAAAAGACAATACCTAAAACCATAGTGATGTTAAAAATAACACTACCAACAACATTGGCAACTGCCATATCACTTTTCCCATTTGCTGATGCCATCATAGATGCTGCCATCTCAGGTAAAGATGTTCCAAAAGCTACAAGTGTTGCACCAATTACAAAGTGTGAAATATTAAAATGAAGAGCAATTCTCTCAGACTCTTTTATTATAAAATCAGCACCATATATTAAAGCACCCATCGCTACAAAAAATATTACAAAATCCATTGTTATCCTTGTGTTCTTATTATTAAACTTTTTGGTAAGTTGAATTTTTCTATCAACTTAGCCTCCTCATCTCTCATCTCACCACTATCTACCTCATGGTCGAAACCAACTAAATGTAACAATCCATGTATAAATAAAAGTGAAAGCTCATCACTATTTTTATGCCCTAACTCTTTAGCCTTATCTTTTACATATGAAGATGAGATAACAATACTGCCAAGAGGACTCATAGGCATCTCCTCATAAGGAAAACTTAAAACATCAGTAGATTTATCGATATTTCTATGTGCTTTATTTAACTTTTGAATCTCCTCATTGGAAGTTATTATAAGTTCTATCTCTTTGTTTGTAAGAGTTTTAGCGATGGAGTTTAAAAAGGGTTCGTTAACTTCTAATGAAGTTTTATTATCAAGTTCAATCATAAGTGAGATTATAGCGAATGAGGATTATACTTTACAAATCATATACTACAAAATATATGATTTGTTGTAATAAAAATTAACCAGTAATATTCAAACTATTACCTAGTCCTGTTTTTTGAGCAGTTACTTGTTTTGATTGCTCATTCGCACTATCAAGAACTTTTAACACTTGTTGTTCTTGAACATCCATAGCCTTTTTCATAGCTTCCACTTGTGTTGAACTAGCAACAGTAGTAGTCGAACTACTTGATGATGAAACATCCATAACATCTCCTTTAAGTCTTTAATAGTACATTCTATAACTTATTTCTTTTAAATCAGATTAAATTTTAATATATATGATAGAATCTATTTTATGGATTTAAAAAATAAAAAAGCAGTCTGTATAATGAGTGGTGGAATGGATTCTACTTTAAGTGCATATATGATGAAAAATGATGGGTACGAAATTATTGGTGTTCATTTTAATTATAATCAAAGAACACAAACTAAAGAATTAGAATGTTTCAATAATATTTGTGATGACTTAGATGTAAAAGAGAAGTATATTTTAGATTTGGATTTTTTTAAACAGTTAGGTGCTTCTGCTTTAACAGATAAAAATATAGAGGTTCCAATAGGTGGAATAGAGGAGGGTGTGCCTATAACTTATGTTCCATTTCGCAATGGAATCTTTTTAAGTATGTCAGCAGCGATAGCCGAGAAAGAGGGTGCAGAGGTTATTAGTATTGGTGTTGTTGAAGAAGATAGTAGTGGTTATCCTGATTGTAAAGAATCTTATATTAAAAGTATGGAAGAATCGATTAATTTAGGCACAAAAGATGAAACAAACATAGAGATAAAAATGCCACTTGTGCATCTTCAAAAATCACAAATTGTACAAAAATCATTAGAGTTAAATGTTCCATTACAACTTACTTGGAGTTGTTATAAAAGTGAAGATAAAGCTTGTGGAGTTTGTGATAGTTGTAGGCTAAGACTCAATGGGTTTAAGTTGGCTAATGTTATAGATTTTATTGAGTATGAATAAAATTTAATCAAGAAAAAGATAATCTTAATTTAAAGGAAAATATGATGGATGTTATACAAAAAGAGTTAGAATCAAGAAGAGGTGAGATAGAGGGTGCTGTGGAGTTACTTTTTAAAACAAATATGAAGATAACTGATTGGGATGTTCCTGAGGCAGATGATAACGAGGCCGCAAAAATCATACTTGATATGATGCAAACAAAACTAGATTCTATTAAAACTGATGTAGAATCTGGAAAATATAATAATTATTAAAAAAAAGGATACAAAATGAAAGCAAAAAAACAACATTTAGAAAAGATTAAAAATAGTATAAAAACTTCTCCACTTAGTGAAGATGAAAAAAGTGATAGTATGAAAAGAGTAGAGGAGTGGGCATTAGAAGACAAAGCATTTGGTACACTTGAAACTGAACTTTTAGAGATTAGTGAGTATTTTGAGGTTTTATTTGGGGAACTTGGTTTAAGTAAATAATAAATATTAAATATTAAAATTGGAGAGATAGATATGAAAAAGCAAGTAACGATTGATGCGAATGAAGCTGTTGCGAGAGTAGCACATAAAACGAATGAGGTTATTGCGATATATCCTATCACTCCATCTAGTCCTATGGCAGAATTGAGTGATGTTTATTCTATGAAAGGTGAGAAAAATATTTTTGGTTCTCTTCCTGATATTATGGAGATGCAGAGTGAGGGTGGAGCGAGTGGTGCTGTTCATGGTGCTTTACAAAATGGTGCATTAACTACCACTTTTACAGCATCCCAAGGTCTTCTTCTTATGATTCCAAATATGTACAAAATAGCAGGTGAATTAACACCAACTGTTTTTCATGTAGCAGCGAGATCACTTGCAGCTCAAGCCTTGTCTATATTTGGAGATCATAGTGATGTTATGGCTGTCCGTCAAACAGGTTTTGCTCTTTTTAACTCAGTAAATGTTCAAGAAGCTCATGACTTTGCACTTATATCACAATCAGCTACACTAGAATCAAGAATCCCTTTTATACATTTTTTTGATGGTTTTAGAACTTCTCACGAGATTAGTAAAATAGAACTTTTAGATATAGATATAATGAAACAGATGATAGATGAAAATTTGGTTCATGCTCATAGAGACCGTGCATTATCTCCCGACAAACCTTTTATAAGAGGAACTTCTCAAAATCCTGATGTTTATTTTCAAGGGAGAGAGAGTGTTAATATCTACTATGAAAAACTTCCTGAAATTTTACAAAATACTATGGACAAATTTGCTACATTAACTGGACGAGAGTATCATCTTTTTGATTATTATGGTGCAAAAGATGCGACTAAAATAATTATTTTAATGGGTTCAAGTTGTGATAGTGTTGAGGAAACTGTTAAATATCTTATGAGTAAAGATGAAAAAGTGGGTGTGTTAAAAGTAAGATTATATAGACCTTTTTCTATCAAACATTTTGTCAAATCACTTCCAAAAACAGTAAAATCTATCGCAGTTTTAGATAGAACAAAAGAGGCTGGTTCGTTGGGTGAACCTTTATATCTGGATGTTGTATCTGCACTTAATGAACTCAGAGAGAATGAGGAGTTAGGTTTTGAGATGCCTCATATCATTGGTGGTCGTTATGGTTTATCTTCAAAAGAGTTTACCCCTGCAATGATAAAAGCTGTTTTTGATGAGCTAGACAAAAAGAGACCTAAAAATCATTTTACTATTGGTATAAATGATGATGTAACACATAGCTCTTTAGAGTGGGACAAATCATTTTTTGTTCCAAATAAAGATGTTTTTAGAGGGATATTTTTTGGTTTAGGAAGTGATGGAACTGTTGGTGCAAATAAAAATTCTATAAAAATTATTGGAACTGAGACT
>Ga0256842_1000189_pt1 | contig 54573 bp, 63 predicted proteins | sample 4559240metaG_FD_185973 | JGI IMG/M metagenome (GOLD analysis project Ga0256842, IMG submission 185973) | Hydrothermal vent microbial communities from Guaymas Basin, Mexico - 4559-240 | ecosystem: Environmental > Aquatic > Marine > Hydrothermal vents | place: Mexico: Guaymas Basin | collected... | reverse complement strand
CGTTAGCCCGAACGCTGGTTCGGCCGGCATCGACCTCAGGAAGACCAGGATAATACTCAGCGATGGCAACTCCCAGGCTGTGTTCTTCTACAGGTACGACAACTATAATGCCAACCTCTCAGCCCTGATAAGCGCGTCACTCGTTAAAGCTTACACCACCAGCAACGAGACCTACTATGTCGCCCTCAGCGACGGTAGTACGAAGTACGTTATAAAAGGATTCCCGAGCAGTGCTATAAGCTGGGATGCCACCAATCACAAGCTAATCCTTAACAATGCTAGTGTCAGTAACAATACCATCTCTTACAACCCGAACTCATCTGAGACTGTAAACCTTACATTTACCAATGAGGTCCTCAGCATTGGGCCGGCCTTCACTGATGGCGTCGTTGCCAACATCTTCGACAGGGCCCTCGAGAGCTGGGGCAACATAACCAGCAACACAAACTTCGGAATAATAGCAGTTCAGGACTCTGACAACTCCCTCAAGGCCAGCTACCCAACTCTCAACGCCGGAGACGTTGCCGTGCTCACCGTCCCGGTCGGAGGCAACTACTACTGGGTTGACAGGGATGTCAACATAACCCTGAACTCCGGTGGAAGTAATATCACCATCACCAAGATAACCCACCTCTACGTCTTCAGCTCAGTGTTCGGCAACGGATTCGAGCCGAGGCAGAAGGTCACCGGAAAAGTCATACCAGAGTTCGGTGCTCCGGGTGTCATCGAGTTCACCACCCCGACTAGCTACACCAGCTTCGTCGTCGAGCTCCAGTGATGTCTTTCCAAATTTTTGAGGAGGTGGTGTGAATGTTCGGTAAGAAGAAGCGTGGTGCGGTTGGTATTGGAACCCTGATAGTGTTCATAGCTATGGTGCTCGTTGCGGCCGTGGCCGCGGCAGTGCTCATCAACACCAGCGGCTACCTCCAGCAGAAGAGCCAATCCACAGGCAGGCAAACAACCCAAGAAGTCGCAAGCGGAATAAAGGTTACCAGCGTCGTTGGATGGGCTCAGAAGAATAACGATGGTACCTTCAACAACATAACTAAGCTCGCTATTTACGTTAGCCCGAACGCTGGTTCAGCCGGCATCGACCTCAGGAAGACCAGGATAACCCTCAGCAATGGCAAACTTGAGGCCACCCTTAAATACAACGAGAGTGTCTACACCAACAAGCCAGTTACGGATGTGTTTGATGACAATACGATAAACTGGAGTGCCCTCAAGGCTACTGGCTTCGGTATAATCGTCATTCAGGACAGTGACGGTTCAGTTAAGCAGAACTTCCCGACTCTTAACAGCGGTGACATAGTCGTCCTTGCAGTCAACACAGGTGAAGTGTTTAGCGACACCAATGGGATACCACCTAGCACTAAGGTCACCGGTCAGGTCATTCCCGAGTTCGGTGCTCCCGGCGTCATCGAGTTCACCACCCCAAGCACTTACACCCAGAGTGTCATGGAACTCCAGTGAAGCTTTAGTGCTTCTCTTTCCTTTCGTTCTTTGAAAGTTCTCAGGAGGTGATAGCATGCGTAAGGGTGCAATAGGCATCGGCACGCTCATCGTCTTCATCGCAATGGTGCTGGTAGCGGCAGTAGCTGCGGGGGTAATCATCGGTACAGCAGGCTACCTCCAGCAGAAGGCCCAGGCCACAGGGAGGCAGACAACCCAGGAGGTTGCAAGTGGGCTCAGGGTCGTCAACGTGTATGGCTACACCTCAGCAGACCCACCGAGCAGCGGCCTCATCGAGAGGATGGCAATCTTCGTGACGCCGAACGCCGGGAGTGAGGGGATCGACCTGAGCAACGTGAAGATCGTTTTGACCGATGGCAAGAGGCTCGTCGTGTACAACTACTCAGGGGAGTTCGAGAACCCCGGGAGCATTAAAGACCTCTTCGATGAAAACAATATAACCATGTGGAACAAAATCAAGGACAAGGCCAGCTTTGGCATCGTCGTCATCAATGACATAGGGAACAAGATGCAGGACACCCACCCGACGCTGGAGTTCGGTGACATGGTGGCACTGGGCATATGGACAACCATGTTCCAGAGCGAGGGGAAGAACGGCATAGGGGCAAGCACCAAGATGACGGGAAAGGTAATCCCCGAAAGGGGAGCCGCGGGGGTGATAGACTTCACAACACCCGCCACTTTCAGCGAGAACGTGATGGTACTCCAGTGAGGTGGTGGAAATGATAAAGAAAAAAGGTGCTGTAGGAATCGGTACGCTGATAGTGTTCATCGCAATGGTGCTGGTCGCTGCCGTAGCCGCTGGAGTGCTCATAGCGACCAGCGGCTACCTGCAGCAGAAGGCCATGGCCACTGGCAGGCAGACCACACAGGAGGTGGCCAGCGGTATTAAGGTCATGAACGTTTACGGCTACACCCCGGCCGACCCCCCCGGAAGCGGCAAGATAACCAGGATGGTCATCTACGTCAGCCCCAACGCGGGGAGCAGTGGAATAGACCTCGCCCACGTCAGGGTCGTCCTCAGCGACGGCAAGAGAATGGCGGTTTACAGGTACTACGACCCGAACACAGATTCCAACCTTTCAGCGAATTACTTCCTGTATTCAGGTGATGTTAGCAATGTCTTTGCAGATGTTGGTGAGAACAAGACCACCGGCGCTGTTAACGTGACCGGATACAAGCTCAGCAACGCCACAAATATCTCAACACTCTGGAAGAACCTCTACTATGTCATAACCAATGACAACAAGATGCTCTTCGGAATCATCGTCGTCAGCGACACCGACGGGAGCCTGAGCAACAGCAAGGAGCACCCAACCCTGAGCTGGGGAAACATTGCCGGCATAGCCCTATGGACGATACCGTTTGATGATGATAACAACCCGGAGAATGGCTACGGCATAGGTCCGAGCACCAAGATTACTGGCAAGGTAATACCGGAGAACGGTGCAGGTGGCGTCATAGACTTCACCACCCCAAGTACGTTCACAGAAAACCTGATGGAGCTCCAGTGAGGGGGTGGTGGCATGGCACTAAATTTCCTTTCATCTTTATTTGGAAAGAAGAAAAAACAGGAAGAAACCACCACCCCCTCCGAGGTAGAGGAGGTCACATACGAAGAACTTGAGGAGACCGCTGAGGACAAGGAGACAAACGAGCAGATCAACCAGCTCATGGAGAGGATAAATGAGATCGAGAACGACCTGCCAAGGATAAAGATAAGCATTGACACCATAAAGAAGAACATCCAAGAGCTCAGGGACGACATAGACAGGCTCGACAAGACAATCAAGGACGTCATGATGCTCTACGAGGTCATAAGCCAGGAGATCAACCCCTTCAAGGAACAGCTGGGACAGGAGAACCCCCTCAGCAATGAGATACAGGAGCTCAGGAAGGAGCTGGAGGACCTCAAGATGGAGCTGGCCCAGGTCAAGAACGACATCAAGGTACTAGCTGGCTATGGCGTTGACATAGACTCAATAATCTACGAGGTGCTGGCGGAGGTGTGAAGGAATGCAGGTGGGCGGGTTCGTCACTGAAGCGGACATAAACGCCAAGCTTTCGGAGCTCAAGGGCAAGGTGCCAACGGTCGTCATAAACGAGCTCAGGGAGAAGCTGATAGCCAGGAAGGATCAGCTCACGCCGGAACAGCTTGACAAGATCGTCAAAAGGGTTCTTGAGACCTATGGTAACCAGGCAACAAAGTACGAACAGTTGAGCAGGCGCGTCGATGAGCTTGGAAAGAGGCTGAGCGAGCTGGGTGCCCAGCTCAACAGGCTCATCGAGAGCCTCGAAGAGGCCAAGTTCAAAGTCCACGAGAAGAGGGCCGAGGAAGTCACGGAGAAAGTAGAAGAGGTTCACGAGAGAATTGAAAAGCTCGAAGAGATGCTTGAGAGCCCGGAGGAAGAAAAGGAAAAACCCATCTCAGAGGATGTCAAGAAGAAGCTCGAAGAGCTTCGCAGGAAGGTCGACGAGCTCGAAGAGAAACTCACTGGAAAGGTTGCAGAGGAGCTCATTGAAGAAGCGAAGGCAAAAGTAGAGGAGCTTGAAGAGAAACTCGAAAGCGGTGAGGGGGTCACTGAGGAAGAGATCGAGAAGGCCGAAGAGGCCCTTGAAAAAGTGGAGGAAGCGGGGGCCAAAGAGGAAAAAGTCCCAGCAGAGGAAGAAAAAATCGAGGAACTTGAAGAGATTCCAGAAGAAGAAAAAGTCGAAGAAGTCGCAGAGGAAATAGAGGCCCCAGCTCCTGAGGAAATAAAGGAAGAGGCCGCCGAAGAGGGTGAGATTGAAAAGCCCGAAGAAGTTGAGGTTGTTGAAGAAAAGCCCGAAGAAGAGAGCGTTGAAGAGGTTCCCGCTCCTGAGGAAGGTGTTGAAGTTACTCCTTCCCCTGAGGTTGTTGAGGAAGAAAAAGCCGAAGAGGGTGGTGTTAAGATGGCAGAAGAAAAACTCCAGATCCCCGAGGATATTGCTAACCTCCTCCTCGAAGAAGAGCCGAGAAAGGCCAGGCTTGAGAAGCTCCCCGAAGACGTCGTATCAACCATGATAGCGCTCAAGTGGCTCGGATTCCTCATCGACAGGGTCGGCATCCAGAACCTTGAGAGGGTTCTTGAGTTCTACTACGAGATCGGCTGGATAAGCGAGGAAGTGCTCAACCAGCTGCTCCGCTACGCCAAGGGCACTAGGCCGCACCACAGGGATCCGGAGTGGAAGCCGGCGGACAAGCTGACCGTGCAGGACCACCTGATAAGCCTGCTCTTCATAGAGAGGCTCAGGGGGTTGAGAATAACCCGAGACGTCCTCGACAAGCTTGAGAGAGAAATCAAGCTCCTGGAAAAGACACTTGACGAGTTTTACGGCATCTGACCAGAGAAGACCAGTGCGGAGGGAGTAGCATGGGCTTCAGCGTCTCAGCGAGTGCAGCGATAATCTTTATTTCATTTTTAATCGCAGCAGCCACCCTCTACACGGCATGGGACAACAGTTACAGCGATGTTCGGGCCGCACAGGAGGATTGGTACGAGAAAAAGCTCTCACAGCTGAACACCCTCGTAAACGCTTCGATAGGGGGGGAAGCTAAAACTAATACCTACTACAATGTAACTTTTCAAATTGAGAACCTGGGAATGACTCAATATCTTCCCCACTGGAGTGCCGTTTATGACGGGAACTATGTAACGATATACAACGTTAGTGACGATAACGTTGGTTTCCTTTCGGATTACACCTATCTGCTCCCATCCCAAGTGGTGTATTTGAACGTGACCAATATCCCTCTGAACACCACTGAGCACTCCCTAATGATAACCTTCGGAAATGGTTGCTGGCTCAGACTGGTATGGCACTATAATGGAACAGATGTAATCCTCCACCCTGAGTCGAGGGGCTGTCCAACGGAGGTGAGCTGATGGCCGCAGGAGGCCCAGCGAGTGAGCTCATAATGTTCATCGTCGCGGTGATCGTTGCCGGTAGCGTTGCTGGTGCGTTAACCTATGTGACCAACGACATAGCCCACGGAATAAACGAGCACGGGAAACTCATGGCGGACAAGCTAAGGACGGACTTTGTAATAATCAACGACCCCCAGAACATACCAGTCAATAAATCGACTAATCCCTATACATACACGTTTTACGTAAAGAACATAGGCAAGGAGACAATTGCCTTCACAAGCGATGCAATCCAGGTGTTCATAGATGGAAATCTAATACCTGTCAGTCAGCTGTCCTTTGAGGACGTTAACGGGAACTCTATAACGTCTCTCCAGCCGTACGAGGTGGGCGTTATCAAGGTTCAATGTAACCTAAGTCAGGGGTATCACACCATAACAATCGTCCTTGAAAACGGCGTCAAGAGGAAGCTGGTCTTCAACGTCTCATGAGCTTAAATCAGTCTCTATCTGGGGGTGATCACCTTGGTCGAGGAACTGCTCAAGATCGAGCTCAAGGGCGATGAGCTCCACAGACGTCTCGGCGGCGGCATTCCGGCCGGCACTATAATGTTACTAGAAGGAGACAGGGGAACAGGAAAGTCCGTATTCGTCCAGAGGCTCCTCTACGGCTTCCTGATGAATGGCTATAGCGCGAGCTATATCTCAAGCCAGTACACCACCGTTGAGTATATAAAGCAAATGACATCCCTTGGGTACGATATAATCCCTTTTCTAATCAGGAAAAAGCTCATTTTTGTGTCCCTCTACCCCCTTCTAACGGGAGTTAGCGAGAAGAGGAAGTTTCTGAGCAGGTTATTGGGTGAACCCCGCCTCTGGGAGCCTGACGTCATGATCATCGACTCATTTTCATCACTCCTCTCTAGGGAACAGGATCCCAATGCAGTTCGAGATTTCCTCCTCTATGTGAAAAAGCTCGCCTCCCTCGATAAGGTCATCATCATGACCGCGAACACTGAAGAGATAGACAGGGATTCACTCTTTGTCTTGGAGGAGGCGGCTACGCTCCTTCTGCGGCTGAACGTTAAGGTCTTCGGAGGCGATCTGAAGAACTCGGCGATGATAGTGAAGTACAACAACGCCAAAGGAGTTTTTCAGAAGATAATTCCATTCCGCGTGGAGCCTAAGGTGGGGTTGATAGTAGAAATTGCGGCGGTGGTGTGACATGGCGGAGGCAATTAAGAGTGACACCCTGGAAGAGGCAATGCAGAGGAACCCTCACCTTAGGAGGTACGTGGAGAGCTTCAGGAAGAAGTACGGCAAAATACCAGAGTTCCACGCCCAGCTCAGCAGGGACATGAGAGACATAACGTACCCAAACATCCTCTACCCAGTTGGTGATCCGATCTTTATCCACATCTACGGTGATCAGAAGACTGAAAAGAAGTATATTGTAATAGAGCCTAGGATAGAATCTCTCATTGAAGAAAAGAAGTATGAGATGATAAAGGATCGTATCCTCGAAATCGCCCCGACTAAGGATATTCCAGAGGATCAGGAGGAATTTGAGAGGTTTCTCGATTCACTCTACGATGAGGCAGTCCTCTCCCTCGTGAAGGGGAAGCGCAAAATTCCAGGGACAAAAGAACAGTTCAGCCTAACCAAGGAAGAGATGGAGAAGTTCAGATACCTTATCAAGCGAGACATAATAGGAATAGGCCCCCTTGAACCCCTGGCAAGGGATCCATACATCGAGGATATTCATATAATCGGTGCCAACTACGTCTCGCTCGTCCACAAGATCTTTGAGGCCCTGCCAACCAACATCACCTTTGGGGATAACGTCAAGCTGGCAGATTACTTCAAGAACCTCTCGGAGCGCATTGGAAGGCCTGTCAGCGACAGGAACCCGATAGTTGATGGCGCCCTTCCAGATGGCTCGCGTATCAACATAATATACTCTCCGGACATATCGCTAAAAGGTCCGAGTGCAACCATCCGTAAGTTCACGGCGACTCCAATAAGCATCACCCAGCTGATAGCGTGGGGAACTCTAAGCGCTGAGATTGCTGCATACCTTTGGTTGGCCCTTGAATACGGTATGAGTGTCTTCGTTTGTGGTGAGACCGCCTCAGGTAAAACCACTCTCCTTAACGCGATTATCCCATTCATCAAGCCGGGGTCAAAGATTTACAGTGCCGAGGACACTCCCGAGGTTCAAGTCCCCCACCCCACATGGCAGAGGCTCGTAACACGTGAGCGCGGGCCGGAGGAGAGTAGGGTCACGCTCTTTGACCTGCTGAAGGCGGCCCTGCGTTCGAGGCCGAACTACATCGTCGTCGGTGAGATCCGTGGCGTGGAGGGTGCCATAGCGTTCCAGGCAATGCAGACTGGCCACCCGGTTTTGAGCACATTCCATGCGGGTGATATCAAGAAGATGATACAGCGTTTCACAGGTCATCCAATAAACGTCCCAATAACTTTCATCGACAACCTTAACATAGCGGTCTTCCAGCAGGCGGTTTACATCAAAGGTAAGTTCCTCAGGAGAACAGTCAACGTTGTAGAGATTGAAGGTTACTACGAAGAGCTTGGAGGTGTTGCAACGAGAAACGTCTTTGAGTGGGATCCCGTGTCTGACAGGCACATTTTCAGGGGTTTCAACAACTCCTATATCCTTGAAAAGAAGATAGCTGAGATTGCTGGGTATGAAGACCCAAAAGACATCTACAATGAGCTCTTCCTCCGTGCGAGAATTCTCCAGAGGATGGTCGAGCTCGGTATAACGAACTACTGGGACGTTTACAGGGAGATCAAAGCCTTCTACCAGCGCGGTGTTGAGGGCCTAAGCTTCAGACTCTGAGGTGGTGTCCATGGCCGAAAGGGAAAAGATCAGTATCTTCACCAAAGCAGACCTTGACGTGAGGACTTACATCCAGAAGATCCTCCTCCCAAACGTAGTTATCTCCTCAGTTCTTTTCATTGTCGCCGCTCTTATCTCCCGATTACTCATGCTTCCTACAGCTCTATCGGTACTGCTCTATGCTATCCCAGTTGTCTTGTTGATATACACGGCAATTTACCCATACATTCAGGCTGATTCAAAAAAGATCTCCATAAACTCCCGTATTCCCTACTTCATAACGTACTTCGCCGTCCTCTCGACTAGCGAGATGGGAAGGACTGACCTCATCAAGGTGCTCGCCAGCGATCCAAAGCTCGGCGCCATAGCGAATGAGATGAAGAAAGTCTACATAATCGTTGATAAGCTCCACCGTTCGATGCCAGAGGCCTTCCGCTTCCTCGCAAGGAGGACACCGAGCAGAGTTTTCTCGGATTTCCTCGACAGACTGGCGTATTCCCTTGACAGTGGTGTAGATTTGAAGGAGTACCTCTTTCAGGAGCAGAAGACCGTCATGGACGACTACGAGACCTTTTACGAGGGAGCGCTCTACGACCTCGATGTGTTCAAGGAGATATATGAGTCCATAATCATCTCAGTCGTTTTCCTAGCGAGCTTTGTTATCATAGGACCAATCATAACGGGGCAAAACATTGGAAAGCTCGCGCTTTACACTCTCATAGTAATCATCGCGGCGGAGATAGGTGTTTTTCTTGTGATAAAGTACAGAATGCCCGAGGATCCTATCTGGGCGGATACAAAGGGGATAGAGACCGAAAGGATGAAACGACTAAAGAGAGCGGGCCAGATATCAGTCCTAGGCGTAGTTATCGTGGGACTAGTTTATTGCCTCCTCATAAGACCAAGGTTCGACATACCCAAACCTTTTGTCGTGGCATTGATACTCACACCCCTTTATTATGTCGGCAGGCTAGCCGCAAAGGAAGAACAGGCAATATTTAGAAAGGACGAGAATTTTCCTGCGTTCATAAGGAGTTTGAGCTCTTCGCTCGCTGCAAGTGGGAGTTCCCTCGTTCTTGTCCTCAAGTACCTGAGTGCCCACGACTTTGGATCGCTGACCGAAGACATCAGGGCCTTATACAGGAGACTCGCCGTCAGGGTGGATCGCGAGAGGGCATGGGACTTCTTCATTGCAGGAACGGGAAGCTGGCTCATAGGAATCTTCTCGGAGATATTCAGAGAGGCAATAAGGCTCGGTGCCGAGCCCGACTATGTAGGCCTCGTCATCAGCAGGAACTTCGAGAGGCTCGTGAGGCTTAGGAGAAAGAGGCAGCAGAGCATTGCCAGTTTCATAGGCATAATCTACGGTTTAACGGCCTCCTTTGCCTTTGCACTCGCCTCTTCCTTCCAAGTTGCGGCTTCCATCAACACTCTGTTCTCCCAACTCCAGATTCCAACAGAGTACATAGGGGACATCATCCACATAATACCGCCAACTGGCATGAACTTTGTCATGTACGTGATGCTAACAATAATGGTCGTGCACTCCCTACTCTCGGCGATAACGATAAAGATTGCAGACGGAGGCCACTGGATAGTGGCGTTGAAGTACTTCGTGATACTCCTCTGGATATTTGCAGCAGGAATGTATGCAGGACAGGTATTGATGGAGAAGATGATGGGCATAGGCACCCAGCAGGAGGCAACCCAGCTCCTCGGCGTTCTCCTGGCTTCCCTCTGAGGGGTAAAAATGAAGGAAGAGGAGCTCAGAAGACTATGGGAGAGGACCGTTAGAAACCTTGAACTTGAAGGCATCTTACGGGACGAGAGGGTTAAAGAGGCCCTTCTTAAGTTACCCCGTTACCTCTTTGTGGAGGAAAAATACCGAAAATACGCCCACATTGATGAGCCCCTTCCGATTCCAGCGGGTCAGACAATCAGCGCGCCTCATATGGTGGCCATTATGCTTCAGCTAGCGGACTTAAGACCCGGCATGAACGTCCTCGAAGTTGGAGCCGGAAGCGGCTGGAACGCGGCTTTGATATCTGAACTCGTTAAAGGAGACATATACACCATAGAACGGATCCCAGAGCTTGTTGAGTTTGCCAGACGAAACCTCGAACGGGCTGGTGTCAAAAACGTCCATGTTATCCTCGGAGATGGAAGTAAGGGCTTCCCTCCAAAGGCACCATACGACAGGATAATCGTCACAGCAGGGGCACCTGACATACCGAAACCCCTCGTTGAACAGCTAAAGCCAGGAGGAAAACTCATAATCCCAGTTGGAAGCTATCACCTCTGGCAGGATCTCCTTGAGGTTATTAAGCTGAAAGACGGCTCCATCAAGGTAAAGAACCACGGAGGGGTAGCTTTCGTTCCTCTAATCGGCGAACACGGTTGGAAAGAGTGACGAAAACGTTTTAAAACACCTCCACGAGAAGTGACCGGGCGATGGCGTCCGCCCAGGGCTTCGAGCCCGAACCGCCCGAAAGGGCTGATGACGCCTGTTCTACCAAGATGGGGAGGCGGTAGAATGGGCTCGAAGCTTTACAGACTCGGACGCTACGTTAATATCGAGGCCGTCCTGCACTACATCGAGGAGAGGCGCCACGAGGACGGCGGCTACTGCTTCGTGAGTGTACTCAACGATACCAACGTGAACGACACCTATTATGCAGTCAAAATCTACAAACTACTCGGCCTTGAGTTCCCCGAGCCTGAGAAAACGATTGAGTTCCTGGCCAATGCAATTCAGCCGCAGACGGCCGTGGTTGCAATAGCGATGGCCCTCGAAGGCCTTGCCCTGCTTGGGGCAAAAGACATGGCGAGAGAGAAAAGCGAGATAGTCTTCACCAAGTACAACCCCGCTGAAGGCAAATTTGCCGTCGGCCTCGGCGGGAGCGAAGAGTTCGGGACGGCGACACCCCTCGAAGCCACTTACTGGGTCACCAAGGCCTTCGATGCAATCAACCTGAAGTTCAACCCCGACGAGAGGGAAGCGATCAGGGCCTTCGTGATGCGCTTTAGGCGGGGAAGTGGCTACGGCGTAAAGCGGCCAACCACGACCATGACGTATCAGGCGCTCTTCACACTCCACGCCCTCGGCTACAGACCGCCCAAGAGCCCCCACTTCAGGAACTGCGAGCTCTGCGGTAACTGGGGCGGCTTTACCGAAGTGCCCTACAGCCTTCCGCCGTACCTTGAGCCGACCTTCTACGCCACCAGAGGACTGGAACTTCAGAACGAAGCCCCAACCTGCCCGAGAAGGCACGTCTGGTTCATACGCCAGCTCCAGAATCCTAACGGCGGCTTCAGAAGGAGCCTTGAGCTTGGGATATCAAACTTCCAGAACACCTACAGAGCGCTTGCAGTCCTGGACTTCATGGATCGCTTCCTTTGAGGGGAACAGCGGTGAGGAAAGCCAAGGCAAGAAAACTGGAGGGTTTCTATGGAGATAGAGGTAACTAACGAAGAGCTAACCAAAATAAGGAAGAACAAACGCGAGATAGAGGCCAGATTCCGGGATTTAGAGGGGCTTGAAAGAACTTTAAGGATCTTAAAGCTCCGTTTTCTCATCGAGCAGAGGGAGAAGCTTGAGAAAAGGCTCGTTGAAATGAGAACGAGCTACATCGAACTAAGCGAGTTCGAAAAGAAAGCAAAGCGTGACAAGGAGTTCTTTATGGCGTTTAGGAAGGAGCTTAGCGAGGAAAACAAAAGGCTTAGAGCAGAACTGGAGGCCACGAAGAAATGAAGATTAAGGTGAGGCCAAAGAAGGGCCGGCGAGGAATAACGTTCAAGATTCCAGATGATACCTTTGAAAAAATTGGGGAGCTCTGCGATCGCTATGGCTTCCGGGTGGAGGAGGCAATCAGAATAATCCTCCTTCACGGCTATCTCGAAGATGACCCCAGAGCCAACGAGGAAACGTTCGAAAGGCTCAGAGAGGAGATATCTCAGCTTAAAAAGGAACTCTACGAGCTGGAGGGGAAGTGGTCCCCCCTAAAGTTTAAGACGTACTACATTGCCATTGATAATCAGAACCTTGCAATACAGCTTTCAGGAATGATAGCCGAGAACAAAAGACTTCGGGAGAGGTTGGGGCTTCCAAAGAGGGACTACAGTGAAGTCGAGGAGAAAATACGCTACTATCTAAACTTCGAGAAATGAGTACCCAACTTTCCCTATAGGTTGCCCGAAATCTTATTAAGACTCACTAGTGCATGCCGAAGAAATACAAAAGAGCACGAGGCTAGGTGAGCAAGATGAACCTCAGGATAGCGACCGCAATAATGCTTGGCGGTGCCCTTGGTGCGCTTGCAAGGTTCTATCTTTCGGGACTGCTTCCTGTTTACAGGGACTTTCCAGTGGGAACGCTCATGGTCAACAGCATAGCCAGTTTTATCCTCGGTTACCTCTACGGATTGCTATTCTGGGGTGTTGATGTTACAGCCGAATGGAGGCTCTTTCTCGGGACTGGCTTCTGCGGGGCGCTGAGCACGTTCTCCACCTTTTCCTATGAGACCTTCTCCCTTCTGAGGGAGAGAGAATACATTATAGCAGGCCTGAACATCGCGGCAAACGTTATAATAACAATTGCCTTGGTGTTTACAGGTTTCCTTCTTGCCCGGAGGTGAAACTATGGTTGAAGTTGAACACTGGAATACCCTTCGCCTCAAGATTTACATCGGCGAAAGCGACCGCTGGCAGGGAAGACCTCTCTACAAGGCTATAGTTGAGAAACTTCGTGAGATGGGGATAGCGGGGGCAACTGTCTATAGGGGGATCTACGGCTTCGGAAAGAAGAGCCGTGTCCACTCCGCCGACGTTATGAGACTCTCAACGGATCTGCCTGTGGTCGTTGAGGTTGTGGATAGGGGTTACAAAATAGAGCGTGCAATCTGTGAGATCAAACCTATGATAAAAGACGGCATGATAACCGTTGAGCCAGTCATAGTGGTGTGGGTTGGTACCTCGGAAGAAGTCAGGAAGTTCGAGGAGGATGCGGTCTGGGAAAAATCTTGATTTTTGAAAAATTTCCAGAATTATGTTGTAAAAGCCACAATTTTTGGGGAAAAGTTTATATAGTATAAGGGACTATGAGTCCTCAGAGGAGAAGCTCCTAATAACATGCTCAAATTTTACTGGTAAAATAAGCGGCCGACCCTCCGGGTTCAAACCCTTTTTCCTTCCTATCTATACTCGAAAACTTTAAATTTTGGTCTGAGAATTACTTTGTGGAAAGCTTATATGAAATAACTTTAACAATTGCACGTTACCTTTGGTGGTGCCCTATGGGGGAACTTGATCTTGAAGTTCCGATTGAGAGGCTCAATGATATAATGACTCCCATCACAAGGGCAGGCCTCTACCTTAAATGGGTCTTCTATAACGATATCAGGGGTACTGCCTCCCTGAGGATAGTGGTTCCGGAGGATCTGCTAGAAGAAGCCCTCTTTATGATGGCCAAGGCGTATGGAGGGCCCCTGGAGGTAAGCGTTATCCGTGATGATAGACGGATGCTGGTTGGACAGGCCTTCTTAAACTCAGTCCACGTTAATGCAAAGAGGTACCCCATTGTTGTGCTTATGGACTATTCCCCTGAGTTAGGCCCATATGTCCCGATCCGGATCACTCTCCTGGCTAAGAGTGACATGCCCAAGGATGGAATTGAAATGGTACTCAGCTCTCAATTTAGAAACTTTGAGCTTAGAAACTCGTACAAGCAGGGAGTTGTCGAGAGGGGATCCCTCACAAAAATAGTTATGACACCTGAGTTAGGGTGTACTTGAACTATTGTTTCCGAAAACTTTTCAGGCAAAGTGACCTTATTCTCTCCCGGTGGTTCCAATGCTTCACCATGTCAAACTAATCTACGCAACTAAGAGCAGAAAGCTCGTTGGAAAGAAAATAATCCTAGCAATCCCCGGAAGTATCGCTGCCGTTGAGTGCGTAAAGCTCGCCAGGGAATTAATACGTCACGGGGCAGAGGTTCATGCAGTGATGAGCGAGAGCGCGCAAAAAATAATCCACCCCTACGCTATGGAGTTCGCAACCGGGAACCCAGTAGTGACGGAAATCACGGGCTTCGTGGAGCATGTTGAATTAGCTGGGGAACACGAGAACAAGGCAGACTTGGTTCTCGTCTGCCCCGCAACGGCCAACACGATAGGCAAGATAGCCAACGGCATTGCCGACACGCCGGTTACTACCGTTGTGATGACAGCCTTCGCCCACACGCCGATCATGATTGCCCCCGCAATGCACTCCACAATGTACGAGCACCCGATAGTTAGGGAGAACATCGAGAAGCTTAAGAGGCTCGGTGTGGAGTTCATAGGGCCAAAATTCGAGGAGGGGAAAGCGAAGGTCGCTTCCATAGACGAGATAGTCTACCGCGTCATCAGGAAGCTCCACCCCAAGACCCTCGAAGGGAAGCGCGTCCTCATAACGGCTGGTGCAACGAGGGAGTACATAGACCCGATAAGGTTCATCACGAACGCGAGCAGCGGGAAGATGGGGGTTGCAATTGCAGAGGAGGCGGACTTCAGGGGAGCGGAAGTTACGCTCATTAGAACGAAGGGAAGCGTCCCCAGCTTCGTGGAGAACCAGATTGAAGTTGAGACCGTCGGGGAGATGCTCCAGGCGATAGAGGACGAGCTGAAGAGCAAGAAGTATGACATCGTTGTGTTGGCAGCAGCAGTCAGTGACTTCCGCGTCAAAAACAAGGCGGATAAGAAGATCAAGAGCGGAAAAGAGCTCACCCTTGAGCTCGAACCCACACCGAAGATAATAGACCGCGTTAAGGAACTCCAGCCCGATGTTTTCCTAGTTGGATTCAAAGCGGAAACGGGCCTCAGCGAGGACGAGCTCATAGAAGCGGCTAGAAAGCAGATCGAAAGGGCGGGAAGCGATCTGGTAGTGGCAAACACGCTCAAGGCCTTCGGAAGCGACGAGAACGAGGTTATACTCGTGGGCAGGGACTTTACGAAGAAACTGCCCAGGATGAACAAGCGAGAGCTCGCCGAGAGACTCTGGGATGAAGTTGAGAAGCTCCTTTGAGGCCCTTTATATCTCTTTTGGCGGCACTAAAATTCCCAGCTCTGTAATTATGCCCCTGATGTACTTCCAAGGGGTAACATCAAAGAGGTAGTTCCTCACCCTGTGACCCTGGCGGTGGTAGGGCCTCTCTACAATCTCCACTTCTCCCGCGCTCAGTTTGGGGTGGAACTTGAAACTCTCCGCCGCGACGTAGAACGGAACCCCTACATCATGGCAAGCTAGAGCTAGGAGGTATGTTCCGGCTTTGTTGAGAACTGCCCCGTCTCTTGTTACGTTATCGGCTCCAACGAGTGCAAGCGTTGCCTTTTTCGCAAAGAGCCCGATCTGGGCGTCGGTTATAACCTCATAGGGAATCCCCAGGGAACCCAGCTCGTTCGCGAGGCCTATGCCCTCGTAGTCGGGAGCGCTTTCCGTGAGGATTACCCGGAACCTCTTTTCCTTTTTCTTGGCCGAGCGCAGTACCTCGAGCACGGCGGATGAGAAGGAATGGGTAATTATGGTGTCTCCATCGTCTATGAGCTCGCTCCCTATGTTTCCGATTTCCCTCTTGGCTTCATCAATAAGTTTCAGAAACTCTAGAGCACGCGTCCTCACGAGCTCTGAAGAGGGGGTTACAGGGATAAAGCGGGAAAGGTTGTAGAGGGAAGCCATGGTTGGGTTTACCGCAGGCACTTCTCTCTGCATTTCCATAAGGGCCCTCTTGAGGTCTTCCCCTTCCAGAATCTCCGAGAGTAGGAGATACGCCTCCGCACCCCTCTTCGCGAGCCAGCTGGCGCCCCTGATCCGTTCTGTCCTCATCTCCTCAAGGATTTTCTTGACCTGCCCGGGTATCATGAGCGATCGCCGAGTTTGGTCTGCGTTCTTGCTTATCACCTTTTCGCTTCCGCTTTTCACTCGCGGTGAAAACAAGGCTTAAGTATTTTATCGCCATAAAACCCTTGGTGATTGCATGAAGGTGAGGGTTGGAATTAACGGTTACGGCACGATAGGGAAGAGGGTAGCTTACGCCGTCACGAAGCAGGACGACATGAAACTTGTCGGCATCACCAAGACGAAGCCGGACTTCGAAGCCTACCGCGCGAGGGAGCTCGGAATTCCAGTTTATGCCGCGAGCGAGGAGTTTCTACCGAGGTTTGAAAAGGTCGGCTTTGAAGTTGCAGGAACCCTAAACGACCTCCTCAACGAGGTTGATGTCATAGTAGATGCCACCCCAGGGGGAATGGGTGCCAAAAACAAGCCCCTCTACGAGAAGGCAGGCGTTAAGGCAGTCTTCCAGGGCGGCGAGAAGGCAAGTGTTGCAGAAGTCTCCTTCGTGGCGCAGGCCAACTACGAGAAGGCACTAGGCAAGAACTACGTCAGGGTTGTCTCGTGCAACACGACGGGTTTAACAAGGACGTTGAGCGCGATTCAGGACTACATAGACTACGTTTACGCCGTGATGATTAGAAGAGCGGCAGACCCCGATGACAGTAAGAGGGGGCCGATAAACGCCATAGTGCCGAGCGTTACCGTTCCCTCGCACCACGGGCCGGACGTCCAGACGGTAATTCCGATAAACATCGAGACCTCAGCTTTCGTCGTTCCAACCACGCTCATGCACGTTCACAGCATCATGGTAGAGCTGAAGAAGCCGCTCGAGGCAAAGGACGTCGTCGATATATTCGAGAACACCACGCGCGTTCTGCTCTTCGAGAAGGAGAAGGGCTTCGATAGCACGGCCCAGATAATAGAGTTTGCAAGAGACCTGCACCGCGAGTGGAACAACCTCTACGAGATTGCCGTCTGGAAGGAGAGCATCAGTGTAAGGGGAAACAGGCTGTTCTACATCCAGGCCGTCCACCAGGAGAGCGACGTCGTTCCCGAGAACATCGACGCGATAAGGGCCATGTTCGAGCTCGCCGACAAGTGGGAGAGCATTAGGAAGACGAACAAGAGCCTGGGGATTCTGAAGTGATCAGAGCTTATCGGGGAGAAGGACTAACTCCCTTTCTTTTTGCCAGCTTCCTCAATTTGGCGTCGAAGGTAACAAGGGTTCCTTTCTCCAGGGCATGGAAGAGAATTATGGCATCGTTGAAGCGCGAGAGCTTCTCTTTTACTACGAAGTTTAAGGCGCTTTCGATCAGCCTTGGAACTCAGTGTCGTAGTCCTCGATGGCCTTTTCGATATCTTCCGGCGTCACGTTTCTGCCGAGTTTCAGGCGCTTTCTCTCCCTTTTTAGCCTCTGGAGGACTATTTTATCCCCCTCGAGCCGAACTTCGAAGAAGTCCCCCTCTTTTAGGCCGAGGGTCTTTCTGATCTCCGCCGGAATCGTTATCTGGTAGTTCCGGGTTACCTTTGTGATGCTCCCAGGAGACTCACCTTAGTAGTAGGTTCATCGACCTCCTATATTAAGGTTGCTATCTTAAATTCCTAGCCTCTTCTTTACCTCTTCCGCCTTTAATCCCTTGACTAGCAAGTCCTTCTCCCTGCTCGTCTCTCCCCTCACTATCTCGACGTCGGCCCCAAGAACCTTCGAGAGAAACTTGACGAGCTCCTTGTTCGCCTTTCCCTCAACCGGTGGAGCCTGGATTTTGACCTTTAAGCGACCGCGCCACTCGTCTATTCCCTCAATCTCGTTCTTCTTTGCCTTTGGCTGGACGTAAACGAAAAGGAGCGTTCCTTCTTTTGTTTCCTTCAAGAACTTCATCTCCACCACCGACACCACTTGGGACCAAGCATTTAAACCCCTTTGCTTATCCGCTCTTATGAGAACTTTCATAATCAAAGCCAACGAGGCTCATACGAGGGCGGACTTCAAGCTGAGCGACCTTCCGGGGACGAGCGGAAGGATAGACGTCCTCTGCAGGTTCCTTAACTCTGCTTTCCTACTCTCCCATGGCTTTCGAAAAAACGTCCGCGTCTGGCTCCTCCTCTATGGCCCGCCGAACCCACCGAAGGCCATACGCTTTGAGGGGCCAGAACTGAAGGTTAGGCTCAATCCTGACGAGAGAAGCACTGCCAAGCTTATAATGAAAGCTCTCAAAGCGGCTGAGGGCCTGAGAGAGCCGGGAAAAGAAATCGAGGTCTATCCAGGCCTCTATGTCAGCAACAGAACTTTTGAGGACGTAATACGGCTCACACTCAAGAACTCGGCTTTGTACTACCTCCACGAAGAAGGCAGACCGGTGAAAGAAGTCAAGTTCCCCGGCAACGTGGCCTTCGTCCTCGGCGACCACAAGGGGTTGAACCCAGAAGATGAGGCCTTCCTTGAAAGGGTAGCGGAAAAAGTAAGTGTTGGGAGGAAGAGCTACCTAGCTTCCCATGTGGTCGCGTACATCAACATACTCCTCGATTCTCTCTCAACTCCGCCTTAATATTTCCACACTATCTCTGGCGGGAACTCCTTTCGTTTTATCCCTTCCATTATCTCTCTCGCGACTCTGTACGCGAAGTCGAAGGTTTCCTTATCAATCAGCCCGCAGTTCAGGGCCATCTCAAGCTCGTCCTCGTCGAGAAGGAATGCCCTGCCGTCGGGAAATATAAAGACGTCAAGGAAGAGGTCGAGCATCTCTATCGTGTTTCCCTCGCGCTTCGTGTATGCCAGGACGTCAACGTAGAGCCCCTTGAAGTTCCCCTCCTCGTCGTAGACCTTCAGAATGTCATAGCTCTTTCCAACGAAAGCGAAATAGACCATGGTATAGCCGTTCTTGATCACTTCGATGCCATCAACCTTGAGTGGGGTGAGCATGCCCTCGAAACGGGACTTTGCGATGACTACATCCCCCAGATCTGCGATGAGCTCGTCGTCTCGCTCAAGAACTCGGTTTGGAATCCGCCTGTAGATCAGGTGGATTTTCCTCATGGTGTATTGTATAGTGTGAGGACTAAAGGCTTTTATGGAGAAACGCGTAACTAAACTTATGAGGTAGCTGGCTCCCCTGCTCATTGCCCTTTTAGTTATGGCTTCGGGATGTCTTTCGGGAGGGGGTGAGATGGTGGAAGCCCCTAAGACCCTTGAGATAGGATCAGTTTTCCATGGTGGAGACTTCATTCCCAGGGAGTACACGTGTGATGGCGACGACATCAACCCGCCGATCTACGTTGGAAGGATACCCGAAGGGACTAAGTCCCTCGTCGTTATAGTCGATGATCCGGACGCACCCGGGGGGACGTTCACCCACTGGATAGCCTGGAACATTCCTCCTCTGGGGGAGATCCCCTCGTGGATACCAAAGAAGGAGAAAACAGATGAACCTATTCCTATTGTCCAAGGAAGGAACGACTTTGGACGGATCGGCTACAATGGCCCATGTCCCCCGCCGGGGAAGGCACACCACTACCACTTCAAGGTCTACGCTCTAGACACTGAGCTGGACCTTAAACCTGGCTCCAGCAGAAGGCAACTTGAAAGGGCAATGGAAGGGCACGTGCTAGCCTGGGGCGAGGTAGTTGGTCTCTATCAGCGTGGGTGAACATTTTGTTGCTTTCTTTTTCGCTTCCCTTAAACTTTTTAAACATCTCTGGCTCAAGGTTTCACATAACCGCTGGAGGTTTTGCCATGACGAAGTTCATCTTTGTCACGGGTGGTGTTGTTAGCGGTCTTGGGAAGGGGATTACCAGCGCTTCTCTCGGAATGCTGATGAAGGCTCGCGGTTTCAGGACAACGAACATCAAGATTGACCCGTACATCAACTACGACGCGGGAACCATGAACCCCTACCAGCATGGCGAAGTGTTCGTCCTCGACGACGGAGGTGAGGTTGACCTCGACCTCGGCAACTACGAGCGCTTCCTCGACACGAGTCTGAGCTTCGACCATAACATAACCACCGGGAAAGTGTATTCTGCAGTCATCGAGAAGGAGAGGAAGGGCGAATATTTAGGCGCGACTGTTCAAGTTATTCCTCACATCACCAATGAAATAAAGGAGCGCATCAGGAGAATAGCTAGGGACTACGATGTCGTTATCGTTGAAATCGGAGGAACAGTTGGAGACATCGAGGGTATGCCCTTCCTTGAGGCGGCAAGGCAGATGCAACTCGAGGAGGGCAGGGAGAACGTCGCCTTTGTGCACGTTACCTACGTGCCCAAGCTTCGCGTTGTTGGCGAGCAGAAAACTAAGCCGACCCAGCACAGCGTCAAGGAGCTCCGCTCTCTCGGAATCCAGCCAGATGCGATAGTGGCTCGCTCAGAAGAGCCACTTGAGGAGAGCGCGAGGAGGAAGATAAGCCTCTTTACCAACGTCCCGGAGGAAGCAGTAGTAAGTGCTTACGACGTCGAGGACACCTACGAGGTTCCGCTCATACTCGAAAAGGAGGGGCTTGCAAAATACCTCGTTAAGAGGCTCGGCCTTCCCGAGAGGGAGCCCGAACTCGACGAGTGGCGCGAGATAGTCGAGAAGTACAAGAGCCTCGACAAAGAAGTTGAGATTGCAATCGTAGGAAAGTACGTCAAGCTCGCTGACTCATACCTCAGCATCAGGGAAGCCTTAAAGCACTCAAGCGTGGCAAACGATGTCAAGGTGAGGATAAGGTGGATTGAGGCAGAGGACGTTGAGAGGGAAGGAACTAAACTCCTCGAAGGTGTTGACGGCATAATAGTCCCCGGCGGCTTTGGTGCCAGGGGAAGCGAGGGCAAGATTATGGCGATACGCTACGCGAGGGAGAACGACATCCCGTTCCTTGGAATCTGCTTCGGCTTCCAGCTCACAGTTGTCGAGTTCGCGAGGAACGTTCTGGGGCTTAAAGGCGCCCACTCAACGGAGATAGACCCGCAGACACCTTACCCGGTCGTTGACCTTATGCCGGAGCAGAGGGATCTCGACAGGCTCGGCGGGACTATGAGGCTCGGCGCTTACCCAGTTCACATAAAGCCAAACACCCTAGCAAAGAGACTCTACGGCAGGGATATAGTCTACGAGAGGCACAGGCACCGCTGGGAGGTGAATCCGGACTACGTTGAAAAGCTTGAAGAGGCCGGACTAGTCTTCAGCGGAATAGCGGGAGACGACGAGAGGAGAATGGAGATACTTGAGTTGCCTGACCACAGCTACTTCATAGCTACTCAGTTCCACCCGGAGTTCAAGTCAAGGCCCATGAGGCCCGCGCCAGTATTCAGGGGCTTGGTAGAAGCGGCAAAGAAAAAGAGATACGGGGGTTGACTTTCTTTCACCTCCCTATCCCCACGTCACGTTTCTGTTGAAAAGGAAGCGGACAACAAAGGAAATTCCTATGCCGATTAGGTTAGCCACAAGGTAGTGGACGCCGATATAGACGAGGGGAGTGTATACTGCCCACTGTACGAGGGCACCCATCAGTGCGGCGACGTGGAAACTCAGCAACCTCTTCCATAGGGGGGCGTTTCTCAAATCTCTAAACGTCCAGAGGTCGTTCCAGAAGAAGTTGTTGAGTATTGCCAGCTCCGTTGCGGGAACGTTGGCAATGTACTTGCTTAAGCCGAGGTGAACAAAGAGCCACAGAAAGCCCTCGTTCACGAGAATTCCTGACAAACCGACGACGCTGAACTTCACGAGCCTGTCGAGCTCTCCTGACCAGCGCATGAGTCTGTAAACATGCTTAAGGTAGGATATGATGGTCTTCCCGCCTAGCTTGCTCTCGCCCGCCTTTCTGAGACCGAACTTGAAGGGCACTTCAACCACTTTTTGGTACCTACCTTTAATGAGGATCTCCATGAGAATCTTGAAGCCGATTGGGTTCAGCTCAACCCCCTCAACGACCTCCCTTTTGAGGGCAAAAAAGCCACTGACCGGGTCTTTGATGTCCCTTATTTTAGGTAACGCGAGTCTTCCCACCATTATGGCACCCTTGGAAATCAGCTTCCTGTACCAATACCAGTTCTCCACTCCTCCCCCAGGGATGTAGCGGCTTGCTATCGCTATGTCTGCACCTTCTTCGATAGCCTTTACGAGCTCAGGGATCTTCTCCGGCGGGTGCTGCAGGTCAGCGTCCATAACCACAAAAACGTCCCCGCCTGCCTCCTTAAAGCCCCGGATGACTGCTGAGGAGAGGCCCTTCTCGTCCGTTCTCCGGATTACCTTAACTGGATACTTCTCGGCTAACTCCATTGCATACTGCCACGTCCCGTCTGGAGAATCGTCATCAACAACTATGATCTCAAACTCGTAACCTTCCTTTTTCAGCGCATGCGATATCCTTTGAAACAGCTCATCAAGGTTGTCCCGCTCATTATAGGTTGGAATTATCACAGAAACCCTCGGTCGTTTGCTCTTATGCATTACCACTACCCCCGGCCAAGGAACTAAAACCCGCAAAGTTTATAAGCTTTGCAGAGGCCCTATTCCCAGGCATGGGGCCGTAGGGTAGCTTGGCCCATCCTGCGGGCTTTGGGAGCCCGTGACCCGGGTTCAAATCCCGGCGGCCCCACCAGTTTTTAAGGTGATCCCATGAAGCTCGCCCTCCGCTTGGCCTACGATGGGACGGCATTCTACGGCTTTCAGAGACAGCCCGAGGTTAGAACCGTTGAGGGGGAGCTCATCCGCGTTCTGAGGAAGCTTAAAATCATCGAAAGCCCTGAAGAAAACGACTTTAAAAGTGCCTCCCGGACTGACAGGGGTGTTTCGGCCTTCTTCAACGTCGTTTCCTTCGTCCCCGGTGAGAGGGCAGATTTAGCGAGGCCGGAAGTCCTAAACCACCATCTCAAAGATCTTTGGGTTCTCGGCGTCGCAGAGGTTCCCGACGAGTTCCACCCCCGGTTTTGGGCCAGCTCAAAGACATACCGCTACTACCTCGTTGACGAGGGCTTTGACTTTGAGAAGATCACCGAGTGTGCCCGGCTCTTTGAGGGGGTTCACGACTTTTCGGCTTTCGCGAAGCTTGAGCCGGGAAGGGATCCCATAAGGGAGGTAAGAGAGGTAAGGATACTCCCGAGGAACGGCTATTACGTGGTGGAAATCACGGGCAAAAGCTTCCTCTGGGAGATGGTGCGGAGAATAGTCAACGCACTCCGCTTCTGCGGGCTCGGTCTCCTTGAGCCCGAAGAGGTCAAGGCCATGCTCTCAGGCAATTATCAGAGAAAGGTTCCCCCGGCACCGCCGGAAAACCTCCTGCTCTGGCACATAGAGTACCCTGGAATCAAATTTGAGACAGACAAAAAGGGCCTTGCCAAGGCAAAGCGAGACATCTTCGAGCGCTACTCAAGAGCTCTAACGAGAGCGGCGCTTTTTGGAGACTGCCTCGTCGAGCTTTGATTCCCTGTCATAGCACTTCCCGTAGTACTGCTTCAGCGCCTTCTGCCTCTCTATGAAGTGCGTGTAGAGGAGCGGGTCGTCGTCGGCAACGTCCACAATGACAGCCCTCATGCCTTTCTTTGGCCTCAGGGCCCTTCCTATAGTCTGTATCGTCATAATGTCACTCTTTCCACCGCCGGCGAGAATTATGGCGGATATTTCGGGGATGTCAACGCCCTCCTTGAGGAGCGTTGAGATTAAGACGGGAATCTCACCCTTCTTGTAAGCCTCAAGGATTTCCCAGCGGTTCGGACTCTGTGAGCTGAGGAACTCGGCCTTTATACCCTCCTTTTCAAGCATCTCTTTTAGGATTTTGCCGTGTTCTATGCGCTTGACGTCTATGAGGACGCGGTGGCCCTTTTTAGCGAGCTCTTTGGCCTTCTCAACTATTGCCCTGTTCCTCTCTTCATTGTTCATGATAACATCCTCGTAAAGCTCCTTGTAGCGCTCACTGAAGGACGGCATGTTCGACTCGTACGTTATGACTTCGAACTTGGGCTTCGCCAGAAAACCCTCCCTTATCAAATCCTCTGCTTTAGCTTCATAAATTATCGGGCCTGCGACGGCCTCAATCTTTATCTCCTCTCCCCTGACACGTCTCCACGGCGTAGCCGAGAGTCCAAAGCGATAAACCTGCGGGAGGCTTATTCCAAGCTGATAGAACTTCTCGGCGGCTGAAGTCCTGTGGCACTCATCGAACATTACTACCGCATAGTCGTTCTGGAGCTTGTCAGCACCGCGAGAGAGGAGGGTCTGTATCATGGCTACCGTTACGTTCTCCTCGTTCCATTTGTTGTCTCCGACTATCCCAGCTTTGACGCCGAGTAACTCCTCAACCTTCTCGGCCCACTGATAGAGGAGCTCTTTAGTGTGAACAACGATGAGCGCGGACAAATCGAGCTCGTGGATGATCCTCAACCCGACGACAGTTTTTCCACTCCCAACCGGCAAAGCCAAGACGCCCATTTTTTCCTTGAGCGCCTTTTTGACGGCCCTCTGCTGGTATTTTCGCAGGACGTAGTCCTCGTTCCAGGTGGAGTTGAGCTTAACCCCCCTTACCTGGCGCTCATCCTTTACCCTGACCCTGTATCCCTTGGAGTTGAGGAACTTCTTGACCCTCGGGAGCAATCCAACCGGAAAGGTCTTCTCGTAGGGATCGTAGAGGCTCTCTGGCTTCTCCCATTTACCATAGTCCTTCTTGTAAGTGAGCAGATCGTATATTTTGAAGTAGACGCTTGGATCCGCCTTCTCAATCTTGACCAGTGCGGAACCGTCCGGGATCCTGAGGACTACCATAGGCATGGCCAATCAAGGCAAATCTAGAAAAAGGCTTTATAGCCCTTTTGGAAGATAGGCTCAAGGTGGTGTCATGCTGGGAGATATCCTCCAAAAGTTCGATGATTTAATTGTCATAAAGGAACCTGTGAGCAAGGAGCTTGAGATAACCCGCTATCTCCTCAAATACCGCGACAGGCCAGTTCTCTTTGAAAACGTGGACGGCTGGAAGGTGGCGGGCAACATATGGAGCACCCGCGAGAGGATAGCCTCTTTTCTGAACACTGAGAAAGAGAAGCTCATACACGTTCTGGCTGAGGCCATGGAGAACCCCTCGCCTTACAAAACCGTTGAAAGAGCCCCCTTCATGAAGAACTCGACTGAAGACTTTTCCCTCCTTGAGCTTCCAATTCCAAAGTATTACCCGAAGGACGGCGGCCCTTACTTCACCTCCGCCATGGTGATAGCTAAAGATGAGAGCGGATTTACCAACGTGTCCTTCCACAGGATGATGGTTCGAGATGAAAAGACAGTCGCCATAAGGCTCGTTCCGAGGCACCTCTACGCCATGTGGAAAGACAGGGCAGAGCACGGGGAGGATCTAGAGGTTAGAATCGTCGTCGGAAACCCGATTCATCTCCTCCTAGCTGGGGCAACCAGCGTGGCCTACGGCGTGAGCGAACTTGAAATAGCTTCAAAGCTTAGCGAGATTGCCTTCGGAAAGCCGCTTGAGGTCGTCGAGCTCGGCGGAATACCCGTTCCGGTTGAGAGCGAGTTCGTCTTCGAGGCGAAGATAACCCCCGAGCTCGTCGATGAGGGCCCCTTTGTAGACATAACCGGAACCTACGACCACGTGAGGAAGCAGCCGCTAGTTGTGTTTGAAAAAATGTATCACGTTGATGAACCGATTTTTCACGCCCTCCTGCCAGGTGGCTATGAACACTTCATGCTCATGGGCCTTCCAAAGGAGCCGCAGATTTACGCGAGCGTCAAGAAAGTTGTGCCCAAGGTTCACGGCGTAAGGCTGACCGAAGGAGGGTGCATGTGGCTCCACGCCGTTGTGAGCATAACCAAACAGCACGAGGGCGACGGCAAGAACGCGATTCTGGCGGCTTTTGCAGGCCATCCGAGCCTGAAGCATGTGGTCGTCGTTGACGAGGACATTAACATCTACGACGACCGCGAGGTTGAATGGGCGATAGCGACACGCTTCCGGGCCGACAGGGACTTGGTCATAGTCCCCAACGCCCGTGGCAGCTCCCTCGATCCCTCCGCCGAGAACAGCCTCACGACGAAGTGGGGCATTGACGCGACGAAACCGCTTGACAGAAAAGAGGATTTCGAGAGGGCGAAGGTTTAGCCCTCCTCTTCCACCATCTTCAGGAATATTTCTTCAAGGCTGGGCACTCTAACCATGAGCTGCAGGATCTTTGCTCCCTGACTCCATACGATTTCGTTTATCTGTGCCCTGACATCTTCGGGGGCCTTTATTTTGTACTTGGTTGGGCTGACCTTCTCTACCTGCCACTCAACGGAGTCGAAGTTTACTGGCTTATCTGTCTCAAGGAGGATCAGATAGCCTGCCCTCTTTAAGAACTCCCTCTTTATGTTGTCTATGCTGTCCTCCACGCGGAGTTTGCCCCTGACAATGACTCCAACAGTGTCGCATACTTCCTCAACGTGAGCGAGTATGTGGCTTGAGAAAAAGAGGGTCTTTCCTGCCTTGCTCTGCTCCCGGATTATATCCTTGAACTCGGCTATGCCTTTCGGGTCGAGGCCTGTCATCGGCTCATCAAGGATCAGGAGCTCAGGGTCGTTTATCAGGGCCTGGGCTAAAAGCATCCTTTGTCTCATTCCCTTTGAGAACTTACCGATCTTTACGTTTCTTACCTCCCAGAGGTTCAGCATCTCAAGAAGCTCCCGCGCCCGCTTCAACCTTTCGTTCTTTGGGATTCCAAAGGACTCCCCAAGTATGTCAAGGGTCTGAAGAGGGGTAAGAAAGTCCCACAGCGTGGCGTGTTCTGGCATGTAGCCCACTCTCTTTTTGGCCTCGACAAGCTGTTTCTCATTGAACTTTCCGTCCCTAAAAACCTCCTGGCCGAAAAGTTCTATTCTCCCTTTTTGAGGGTATATAAGCCCGAGGATGCTCAGTATTGTTGTGCTCTTTCCCGCACCATTTGGTCCAAGAAAGCCATAGATTTGTCCTTTCTTAACCTCCAAGTTCAGGCCATCGAGGGCTTTCACGTTCTTATAGGTTTTGACGAGATTTTCTACTTTGATCATCGCCATCACCTCAGGTCCATGCGAAGGAAGCGGTAGAAGCCTACACTCAGGTAAAGGAGTAGCATCCCTATCATCACACCGAGCCTGTCAAGGTTCTTCTTGATCGAGTAGCCGACTCCCTGGTAGACTTCCATGGTATAGCAACGCTTCTCGTACATGACCACAACGTACGTCCCGTTTATGATCTCAGTCCTGGTGCCTCCCTCAAAGTCAGCACCATGACATGGACCCTCGCCAGTTGTGTTCGTTACATTGCTCTTGATTGGGTGCTCATAGTCGGGCATTATACCTGGCCCTTTCTTCTTCACTGGGTAATATGTTTCGTTGGTTACTGTCACGTGAATTGTTTTGGTAAGGTTGCCAAGGAGGATGTTGAGTTGCGTTATCGGGTCGAAGAAGAGGTATTTCCTTTTGTACTCATTAACGAGCCTGTTGTACTGGCTGTTCATGTACTCGTATGGCGATTTGCCGCTTTCATTGCTGTAGGAAAAGTCCATCTTTTCCCAGTTCGGTCCAAACTTTTCCCGTGTTAGCTCCTCCGCCTTGGAGTGGGCGAAGTACTCAACCAGTACAGGACTCAGGAGGGACACTAAGAAGAGGATAACTATAGCAACACCGATAGCGGTTGAGGTTGATCTGACGAAGAGGGATACTATATACCCCAAGGCCAGGAACTCCATCATAGCCACGAGGATAGATAGGTTCAGCAGGAGAACGTCCCAAACGAGGCCAGACGTTATGTCGACGCCCATCATGGCTATTCCAACCAAGGTAACGATCACTGCGAGTAGGGTAGCTATGAAGAGCATCACGACGTGCCCCAAGAACTTGCCGGCGATGTAGCCGAGTCTGCTTATCGGTTTGCTTATGGCCACCCTGAGGGTGCCCTCGTTTATCTCAGCGTTAATGGCCGTCGCCCCCAGTGCTATGGCAAGTATCGTTATGAAAAACTTCGTTAGCTGCAGCGTTACCGAGACAAGTGCGGCTATTATCTCCGACGCTGTGAGCTCCCTTCCGTAGGGCTGACCTGTCTTTATGGTGTAGAGAGTGGGTATGTAAAGTAGGAGCATTATAATCAGGATTGCCCAGAACTTCTTTGTCCGTATGCTCTTTTTGATCTCAAGCTTTAATCCCCATATCAAATCCAACACCTCCCGTGTTTGTCTTAAACTACCAGCTTTAGTATAAAAATCTTTGCTTTTGGTAGTGGCTAAAAGAAGAAAGAAAACCCTTAGAGAGCCCTAAGCTCAAGTATCATCTCTGCCTTTTCTCCGCAGTATTTCTTCAGCCTTTCCAAGACCTCTTCCTTCCCGCCGAGAACGGGCCAGAGAATCGAGTCAATGTGGAGCGGTGGGATTCCGGTTTCTTTTGCTATCCTGCTCCAGAATCTCACCGATGGTTCGATTGTAAAGCGCCTGGTGTAAGCGTTTATCCTCACGTCGTCCGGGATTTCAATTTCCATCGGGTATGGAACGAACTCGTCGAACGCTATCCTCCCGGCATAACCGAACATTTTCACAGCAAAGACTATCGTTTTCGCGCTCTTTTTCGAGCCGAGCGTTCTGGCAAGCTCATCACGGAGGAGCTCCATCCCGCCGAAATAGTACTCCCTCAAATCATCTATGGAAAGTTCCTCAAGGAAGGGCTCAAGCTTCTCAAGCCGCTTGAGCTTCCCCGCAACGAAACGCCTGTTAGTTCTGGAATTTGGAAGGAAACGAGAATACGCTTCGACAATGCTTCTCTCTGGCGGGTTTTCAGAGAAATACCCAGAGAACTCCCACCACCAGTCCTCGCCCTTCCCGCTGAGCTGATAGCTGACGATGGAGTTTGCTATAGCGAGCTTGATGAAAAGTTCGTCGTCCCTGAGGTTTTCCCTGAGATTTTTGAGTGCATCGAACTGCAGGTCAACTTTCTCCTCTATCAGCCTTGCACAGTCGAGGCCGAGCTCCCTCAGGATTTCAATGAGACGCCGGACTTTTCCCTCGTCCTGCTCGTGTCTTATCCTCACAAAGCGGTCAAGCGTCATTGCGCCACGCTCCTTATCAACCTTTCCAGGAAGGCGTTCTCGCTTACAACCTCGGCCCCAATGTTCCTCGGGAGACCGAGCTCAACTTTGGCTTTTATCCCGTGCTCCCGGAGATAATCACTAAGCTCCGCCGAAAGCTTCTGAAACTCTTCTCTCAGGATAAGCCCGTAAACTGTCGGTCCCCAGCTGCTCTGACCAGCACCGTAGGTGTGTTTCATAAGCCATTCAAGTATCAGTCTCACGTCTTCCCTGAACTCCCCGCCCTGGAACTCTGCGAAATGCTTCCCGACGAGCGTCTGTATCGCGGAGAGGTGTTTGCCAAAGGCCTTGATGTTCTTTTCCTTTAGTGCAGGAAGAAGCCCAAGCAGGATGCGGTGGCTTATCTCCATCGCAACGTTGACGTCCCCGAACTTTTCTCCCATTATGGGCTTCTCCTCCTCTTCGTTGAAGCCTGGCCTGGTCTCTGGGATTACGAGCAGGAAGGCCCACTCCTCCGGGAAGTCTCCCCTGAATATCAGCGGGGGAACCTCTCCTTTGACACCTCCATCTAAGACAAACCCGCCGTAGGCGAAGGCGTAGATTCCAGCCCCACTGTTCTTACCTCTCCCGAGGACTCTACCAAGCTCTTCGATGGAAGCACTCAAGCCGTTGAGTTTAGCTATTGCAGTCCCCACGGCGAGGCTGAGCTGTGTTGTCGAGCCTAAGCCGATATGCCTTGGAATCGCCTTTCGCACTTCGATGAGGTAGCCCGTGCCGGTTCCAAAGGCCAAGTTCATCTTTGCAACGGCCTTTTTTATCGTCTCAACGTCCTCTCCATTTGCCCTTATCTCCAGGCTCTCCGAGGGAAGGACTTTGATCTCGTATCCACCTTCAAGTGCAACACCAAGGCTCCCAAAGCGCCTTCCAAGATATCCAGTCGGGTCTATAAGGCCAAGGTGGAGCCTTTTTGGTGTCCGGATTATCATGATGATCACCCGCTCCTTTTCTCTGGAGAATCTCTCACAGATATTCATGAAGTTTGCGGATTATAAGGTTGCGTCTATCCCGCAAGCTGGCTCTCCATTGTCTTTTTCCACTCCTCGATTACCGTTGCCAGCAGGCCAAGGGAAACTGGACCCACTATTATCCCCACGAGCCCGAAGGCCCAAAGCCCTCCGAATATTCCGAGGAGCGAGACGAGGGCGTTCAGTCCGCGCTTCTTCATTGTCATCTTTGGAGCCAGCACGAAATCAGGCATCGGCGAGATGAAGACGATGGAATAGGCCGCGAAAAGGACTGCGAGGGCGTAATGGGACGAGTGTATCAAGTAAACAACGCCGGGTATCCAGATAAGCCAGCCACCGAGGAGCGGGAGCAGTTCAACAAAGGCCGTTAGGATTCCCAAAGCTATTGCACCGCTTGGAGGGGCTATCCCGAACGCCCAGAAACCAAGGGCTGTGGTGGATCCCTTGAGAATGCTCAGGGTAAGCCAGCTCTTGAGGAGTGTGTCGAGGGTGGAGCGGGCGGCCTCGATGAGTCTGATCCCGAACTCCTTTCTATGGGGGGGTAGAAGGTTATAGAGTTCTTTTCCAATCTTCTTTGCGTTTACAAGAGTTCCATAGTACACGAAGAGCATGACGAAGATCTCAAGCGCGAGCTTTGGTAGGGAGTATGTGTAGCTGATGATGTAGGACTCTATCCTTGATCTCACCCCCTCGGTTATGGCTGTTAGGACTTCGTTTATTTTCTCGGAGGACACCGTAACGGACTGGAGCCAGTTAAAAGAGATCTCCATGTACCTGACAATTTGATACTTGACATCGTTAACCCAGAGCACGAAGCCCAGCAGGAAGAGGAAGGACAGAACCGCCAGGACGGCCGTTAGGAGAAAAGCCGTCTTTTTTTGACCCAACTTTGGGGATATTCTCTCGTGCAGGGGGTATGTGACATAGGCGATCGCAAGGGCGAGTATTATGGGCGAGATGACTGGTTTAACCACTAACCATACGAGGTATATGATAACCGCTGTGACGACTGCCCAGACGATGGTTTCAATTTTCATCCAAGGCACCCAGATACTTCAATATCAACTCCCTCGCGCTCGGCTTGTTGAATACTATCAAGTATCCCCTTTCATCGAGGATGAAGTCCTTTCCGAGTGCGAGCAGAGACTTCTTGAGCTTCACAATTTCTGCTTTTTCAAGGTCTATTCTCTCTTTGATTTCCTCAGGTGCCTCTATCTCTTTCAGAGTCCTTTCTAGCCTGTCAATGATGCTCCTGTTCACGAACTTAACCGGGCTGAAGTTTGGCTCTTCTGCCATAATTTCACTTGGGTCGAGGTAGATTCCCCAGAACTCCTTGGCACACTCAAAGGGGTAGACGTAGTCCTCGCCATAATCTGGTAGGTAAAGCTCCCTTATAATCGCGAGGAGAAGCTTTCTAGCGTCTTTTCCGTAGAACTCGATTCTCAGGTTAAACTTTCCGTCATCAAAGCCGTTCTCAAACACCTCAAGCTTCTCCTCGCACAGCATACCCTCACCTCCCAACCTTAAGATAGCGGGGGTCAAGGTAGAGGGCTTTATCCCCGTAAACGCCGAGGGAGTAGCTCTGTGTTGCAGAGTTATACACTTTAACTTCCGCGCTCTCTACCCCCATAAGCTTTTCGAGTTCCTGGATCGCTGTCTGAAGGTTTCCGGTTTCATCTATCAGCGTTCCATTTACCTCAACTGCAAGCCAAGTTTCTCCCGTTGCGTATTTCTTGGTCTCGTTGATGGTCATGTTCCTCCCTATGCTGACAGCGTCCAGAAAGCTCTGGAAGTCCGTGTTTACCATGTTCCAGATCTTTTCTCTCTCGTAGTCGGTTAAACCCCTCCACTCAGCGCCCATGTCCTTGTGGGGCCCCGTTTTGAAAACGGTGACCTCTATACCGTTGGATGCGTAGTTTTTCTCAAGATTGAAGTGCACATAGATCACGCCTATGCTTCCAACTTCAGCGAGGGGATCGGCTATGATTTTATCAGCCCCAACGGCAATGTAGTAGCCTCCTGAGGCCGCTATGCCTCCGGTATATGCCACGACAGGTTTCTTCGCTTTGAGGAGCATTACCTCGTGATATATCTCCCTAACGGGACCCACGTCTCCACCGGGGCTCTCTATCCAGAGAAGGACTCCACCAACGGAGTTGTTCTTCACCAGCTTTTCGAGCGTGGTAACTGTGTTGAGTGCGGTCTGATCGTCAATGACACCGAAGATAGGCACAATGGCTATGGTGGCGTTAGAGGCGTTGACGCTTTTTCTTTCCATTTCAATTGCCCTTAAAAGTGACTGGAGTTCGGCTATCCTCGCGTTTAGAGCAGTTTCAGAGGTTTGGTTGCCGACAACGACCTCCGTTTTGCACGTGGCATTGGTTGGAACGTAGTTGCTGAGGCTCTGGTTCTGTAAATATAAAAGAGTTGTAGACATCACAAAAACGCCGAGAACAAGGACGAGAATGAACGTTATGTACTTCCACACATCACCCTTCATCCCCAACTCCCCCAAGGTAATGAGCGGAATCTCTTTTAAACTTGTCCACCGGGACGTTTAAAACATGAACTGCGTTTAGATGTTAGGGGAAAAACCATGCAGGTGTGGTACCGCTCACGTGCTCTTTATGATACTGTGGTTAGGCTCCTGAACTCAGGCAGGTACCGCGAGGCAATTGAAATGGCCGAGCAGATCCCGGACGACAAGGTTAAGGCGAAGGCTTTCTCTAAGATAGCCGTTCACCTTGCGAAAGAGGGAAAGGACTACGGAGAAGCCCTTGAGAAGGCCATTAACGTGGCCTCAGACCTTCCCTCAGGAGATGCCACCAAGACCCTCATGAGCCTTGCCTTTGACTTTCTGTCCCTGGGTCTTCACAAGGAGGCTCTCCATGTCGCGGAGTTCATCAGGGATCTCCCAAATAGATCGAAAATACAGGCTGAGGTCGCATTAAAGCTTGCGAGAGAAGGAAGAGTTTCCGAGGCCATGGAGATAATAAACGACATTCTAGACGAGGATGTTAAGACTTGGGCTATGTCCCGGATGGCGACCACCGTTTGATTGCCGTTTTTTCATTCAAAAAGAGCGTTTTTATAACTTTTTTTGAGCTTAACTCGTCCAAAAATCTTTTTTATACTGCCTCTCCCTTGGGACGGGGTGAGAACATGGGAGGGGTTGAAATTGTAGGTCTCATCGGTATGCTCATGCTCGTCGGTTCGTGGGTTCCCCAAACGATTGAAACGTTGAGAACCAAGAAGTGCCCGCTGAACATGAAGTTTATCCTCATATACTTCACGGCATCGGCCTTGCTGACGATCTACGCTTACCTACCGCCGAGAGACTGGATATTTACGATCCTTAACGGCCTCGCCGCCTTCCAGAGTGGAGTTAATCTCTACATCAAGCTCCGCTATGCTTGATTTATTTTTAGCGGAAAACTTAAATAGGCATTCCTCTTTCGTTTCTTAAGGGAAATCCAATGAAGAAGTTCCCTGCTAGGCTTGCTTCTTGGGACGATATAGAAAGATGGGCCAAGGAAGGCGCTTGGAAGGTTCTGGAGGAAGGCTGGAGGCCAGACGTGGTAGTGGGACTAGCAAGGGGTGGCTGGGTCGCGGCGAGGCTTTACTGCGACTACCTCGGCATTAAAGACCTGGTCAGCCTGAAGGTCGAGCACTGGGGTGTTACGGCTACTCCAGACGGCAAGGCAAAGCTCAGGTATGGCACCAGCTACGACCTGGGCGGCAAGAAAGTTCTCATCGTCGATGACATCAGCGACACCGGTGAGAGCTTGACCCTGGCCAAGAACTACGTTGAAAGCAAGAACCCTGCCGAAGTAAGGGTAGCGACGCTCCTCACCATCAAGGGCTCCCGCTTCAAGCCTGACTACTACGGAGAGGAGATCGACTGGGCCTGGATAGTCTTCCCATGGAACTTCGTCGAGGACATGATCAACCTCGTGGACAACATCCTCGAAGAGAAGGAAGCCGTTAGCACCGACGAGATAGTCGAACTCTTCAAGGAGCTCCACGGCATGGAAGTTCCGAAGGGCAAGCTTGAGGAAGCCCTCAGGATGGCCGAGCGCAGGAAAGTTTTTAAGTTCCGCGACGGGAAGTGGCGCAAAGCCTGAGGTGCTATCATGGACAGGGAAAAGAAAGTGGAAGAAATACGGAACCACAGCGTCTACGCCCGCGAAATCTACGATATGCACAGCGAGAGCATAAATACCGTTATCGAAAACTACGAGAGCCTGAAGGCGGACTATCTCAACGACCACTCTCGGGCGAGGATCGTCAGGATAGTCTTCAACGAGGACAACGGCCTTCCCTTAGCGATAGAGTTCAACAGGAAAGATGACAGCTTCAAGGGCTTTACCATTGCCATTGGCAAGCCCCACATAAAGAGCGATGGAAAGGAAAAAGAATAGATAACTCTGCTCAAGAAGAAACGAGCGTCTGAACGATTTCATTTTTTACATTTTGATGGCTTCTGCGAGGGTTTAAAAAGGGAAGCCCTAAGGTAGTTAGGGTGGTCTAACATGAAGCGGGTTTATGGACCCTTGCTCATAATCATCACCCTCGGCCTCTTAACTCCTGGAGTCAGTGCAGAGGAGGAGAAGCCCCTCGTCGTCGCGAGCATAGGCCCCATCGCGTCCATAGTGAGGGAGGCGTTTGGGGACTCAGTCGAGGTAGTGACCCTAATTCCGCTTGGTGCGGATCCACACGAGTACCAGCTGAGTGCAAAGCAGATAGAACTCCTCCAAAAGGCGGATGTGGTAGTCACGACCGGCGGACACCTGCCCGTTGAGGCCAAGATTGCCCAGCTCAAGGAGGAAGGGGTCATCAGTGCAGAGGTTTTGCTCATAGACGACTTCAAGGCTAAAGGCTTCAGGTACCTTACTGAGCGCTGGTATAGTGGCAAGGACAACCCCCATGGAACATGGCTCGATCCGGACAACGCTCTGGCTATAGCGTCCGCAACTGAGAATGCCCTTGAGATGGTGGATCCAGAGAATGCAGAAACCTACAGACGGGAATTCGAGCTTTTCAGGACAAGAGTGGAAGCGATAAAGGAGGCCTTCTCTGGTGTCTTTGCCAACAAGAGTGCCGTTATAAACATGCCTCCAGTCCAGTACGCAATCGAGTGGCTCGGAATAAAGGCAATAGCCTCGATAAAGCCCGAGGAGGAAGTGCCGGCAAAGGGCGCGGATGAACTCGTTCATGTGGCGGAGCGGTCAGACGTAATAGTTTATTCTCTCCAGAGCCCGGAGCAGCTTAAGAATGCGGCCTTTGAGCTGGCGGAGAAGAGCGGAAAACCCACTGCTGGGGTGGTTGTTTTCTGGGAAGGAAGGCCTTATACTGAAATCCTTAGGGAGAACACAGTGAACGTCCTGAAAGCTATGAGTAAAAACAATGCCGAAGAACGAAAAATTGAAAGGGGCTACGACATGCTTTACGTCATCTCCGCCCTCTTTGCGGGCCTTTCCCTTGGCACTGCACTTGGCTATGTGCTGAAAGGCTGAATCACTCCCTCTTGTATGGCTTTCCGTCCCACTTCGGCGGTCTCGCCTTTCCTATTATCCCGGTCACGATTACGAGGGTCATTATGTACGGCAGCATGTATATGAACTGCTCCGGTACTATGTGCTTTGGAGCGAGCCATGTTGCCAGTGCATCAAAGAACCCGAAGAGCCAGCCCCCGATGAGCGACACCAGCGGGTTCCAGTTGCTGAAGACCATGTTGGCAAGTGCTATGAAGCCCCTTCCACCGGACATCGTCTTGTGAACCAATCCAAGCCAGTCGACGCTCATGTACGCTCCCGCAAGGCCGGCCAGCGCGTGGCCGTATACCGTTGACCAGAAGCGGTACTTCTCGACGTTTATACCGAGCGCATCGGCCGCCTCAGGATTCTCACCGCAGGCCCTGACGCGGAGCCCGAGTGGGGTTTTGAAGAGAAGCCACCACGTGACTATTGCTATGGCTATGGTGACGAAGATCATCGGACTGAACTCACCGTACTTCGTCCTTATGTGCCAGAGGGTAAACGGAAGCGTATGCTGGCCGGCAGTTCCCCAGTACGCTATAATGCCAAACGGCACCAGCCCCGCGGCCAGGAGGTTTATCCCTATGCCCGGTATGACGTGGTCACCCTTGAGATAAACTGTTAGGAAGCCGTGGAGCATGCCGAATAGGGCCCCAACTAAAAGGCCTCCAAGCAGGCCTATGCTGGCGTGTCCGCTGATTTCGGCAAAGATTGCTCCAAAGAAGGCGCTTGCGAGGAGGACGCCCTCATAGCCGATGCTAACAACTCCGGCCCTCTCGCTCCACGTCGCACCCACACTCGTCAGCACTATCGGTACCATAGCCATCAGGGATGTCTTCAGGAGGAAAATTATCGTCCCAACATCCATCAGGCAGCCCTCCTAAAGCTCTTCTTGAGAAGATCGTACAGACCAGGAACGGCGACGGTTATGATTATGATGCCCTGTATCACCTTGACTATCTCAAGCGGAACACCTGTCTGTTGCATGGATGATGTTCCGGCCTTCAGCATTCCAAAGAAGATGGCCGAGAGGATTATTCCGAGGGGATGGTTCCTTCCGACCAATGAAACACCGATGCCGTCGAAACCGAAGCCGTAGATGTTGGCACCCCCTTGGCTTATCGCGTATCCTGGGAACTCGCTCATTATCTTTATTGCCCCTCCAAGACCGCTTGTCATCCCGCCAATTATGAACGACCACACTATGGCGGCTTTGGGGTTTATCCCTCCGTATCTAGCTGCCCTCTGGTTGTAACCGCTCGCCCTCATTCCGAAGCCCAGCGTCGTGTGCCAGAGGAGGAAGTATACCAAAATTGCCACCACAACCGCGATTATGAATCCCCATGAGAGTATAGTATTCCCAATGGTCGGAAGCCTCGCGCTCTCTGGAACCCTTATAGTCTTTATCGGGTTGCTGGGGTTGGCGTAGGGACCGACTATGAGCCAGGTAACGAGGTACCAGCCTATCCAGTTGAGCATTATCGTCGTTATGACCTCGTGGACGCCGCGGTAGACCTTGAGAAGTGCAGCTGGGAGAGACCACAGTGCCCCGAGAACCATGCCCATGAGAAGTCCGAACCAGAGGTTCCCCCAGATGTTCGTGAAGATTATAGCCGCTATGGCCCCAAAGTAGAACGAGCTTTCCGCTCCAATGTTGAAGATTCCGGTTCTAGATCCGATTGCGAAGGTGAGGGCGGTGAGGAGTATTGGGGTTGAGTAGTGGAGCGTTGCCGCTATGTTGTCTGTCGATGCAAGCCCGCCCTCAAAGAGGGCTATGTATGCCTTAACCGGGTCGTAGCCGAAGGCCAGAAGGATTATGGCGCCAATGAGGAAGCCTATGACCACGGCTATGATGCTCTCGACAAAGGCTTTGAAGTTAATCTTTTCGAGGATCTCACTTACCCCTGGCTTTTTGGAGCTCTTCATAGCGTATACCCCCCATCATCATGCCTATCTCCTCGATCGTTACTTCATCGGGCTTTACAACACCCATGAATTCCCCTTCGTACATTATCCCCATCCTGTCGCTGAGCTGGAGAACCTCGTCGAGATCCGCAGAAACTAGGAGAACCGCCTTCCCCTCGTTCCTTAGCTTTATCAGATAGTTCCTTATGTACTCCGTCGAGGCAACGTCAACTCCCCTCGTTGGCTGGGACGCTACGATGAGAACGGGTTCTTTGCTAACTTCCCTGGCGACTATGAGCTTCTGCTGGTTACCACCGCTCAGGCTCTTCACTGGGGCTTCTGTTCCTGGAGCCAATATATCGAACCTCTTTATGAGCTCGTTAGCATGCTCCCTAGCCTTGCCCCAGTGGATAACTCCCTTGAAGCGCTGGAATTTCTTTCTCCACTGGAGGCCGAGTATGGAGTTCTCGGTGACTGTCATGTCAAGGATTAACCCCATGTTCGTCCTGTCCTCTGGTATGTGAGCCATCCCCATGTCATAGAGCTCCTTTGGAGGCCTGCCTGTTATATCGCGGCCGTTGAGGATTATCTTCCCTTTTTCAGGTTTTCTGAGTCCAGTTATTGACTCAATGAGCTCTGTCTGTCCGTTGCCCTCAACACCGGCTATGCCAAATATCTCTCCTTCTCTAACCTCAAAGGACAGTCCCTTAACAGAGTCCTCTCCTCTGTCTCCTTTAACCCAGAGGTTCTTGACTTGGAGGATCGGCTTTCCGGGTTCCTTCGGGGGCTTCTCTATTCTGAGGACAACGTCCCTTCCAACCATCATCCTGGCCAAGAGCTGTGGTGTTGCGTCCTTGGTGTCAACGGTTCCTACGACTTGGCCTTTCCTTAGAACCGTAACCCTGTCGGTGATCTCCATTACCTCATTGAGCTTGTGGCTGATGAAGATTATCGTTTTCCCCTCGCTCTTGAGCTTTCTAAGAACCTGGAAGAGCTCTTCCACCTCTATAGGAGTCAAGACTGCCGTCGGCTCGTCGAGGATGAGGATGTCGACGTTGCGGTAGAGCATCTTGAGGATCTCCACCCTCTGCTGTACCCCGACGGGGAGGTTTTCAACGGGAATGTCGAGGGGGACTTGGAAGTTTAGATCGTCCATAAGCTTCTGGAGCCTTTTCTTGGCGCTCTCAACGTCTATTTTTGAGAAAAGACCGTGCCCCTCCATGCCAAGGATGATGTTATGGAGGGCGTCAAAAACCTCAACGAGGGTGAAGTGCTGGTGAACCATACCAATGCCCATAGAAATCGCATCGAGGGGGCTCTTGAAGTGAACTTCCTTACCCTTGACGATGATTTTACCAGAAGTGGGTTTTAGCATGCCGGAAAGGATTTTCATGAGAGTAGTTTTTCCTGCGCCGTTTTCACCGAGTAGTCCGAGGATCTCGCCAGGGTAAACTGTGAGGTCAACTCCATTAAGGGCACGGGTGCCATCAGAGTAAACCTTGACTATGCCTCTCATCTCCACGATTGGCTGTCTCTCACCCACAGAAACACCCCCGTAGGACTTTAAAGAAAAGGAAAAAGATCAGCTGCTGGCCAGCTGCTCCATCTCCTGCCAGGTGTTGGCCTGCCTTATCTTTTCTATGCTGTCCTTGTCCATTGGGGCGGGAACCTTGATCTCGCCGCTGATTATCTTCTGCTTGAGCTCGTCAACCGCCTGCCAGATCCAGTCGGGCACCTGTTTCCTCGTGTTCTCCAGGTACTGTTTGAGTTCGTCCTTGCTGCTGAAACCGAGCTCTTGGAGTTTCTTCTTCTGAGCGTCCTCGGGCAGGGAGTTGAACATGGCCATAACGTCGTCAACGGTGCTGAGGCCAACACCGTTTTCCTTGAGGCCAAGCTCGACAACTCCGCCCTTGAAGTTGCCCTCGACTGCCGCCTTGACCGCGTTGTAAACACCAACGTCAACGCGCTTCATCATGCTGGCTATTATGACGCCCGGCTTAATCCAGTCCTGGGCCGAGTCAACACCGATAGCAAAAGGCGGGCCCATCTTCTTCCCGTGGGCGTCCAAGTACTCTTTAACGGCTTCAAAGACGCCGAGGCCAGTCCCACCGGCTACCTGATAGATAACCCATGCCCCGTCATTAAGCTGGGTCTCGGCGGCGGCCTTGCCCTTGGCAGCTTCGTTGAAAGTGCCCGTGTACTGGTAAAGGACGTCTATGTTGACGTCCTTTCCGGTCCTCTGCTTGTAGTAGTCCTCGGCCCACTTTATTCCAAAGCGGTAACCTGCCTCGAACTTATACAGGGGCGGTATCTCCATACCGAGAACGATTCCGACCTTGTTCTTTCCGTCGTTGGCGGCTATGAGTCCTGCAAGGGCACCCGCTAAAGCTGAGCCCTCGTTCTCCTTGAATTGGATGCTCATAACGTTGTCCATGTCTGGTATGTAGCCGTCAATGATTGCAAACTTCTGGTCAGGGTACTTTTTGGCAACAGCCTTGACGGCGTCAGTCATCATGTAACCGACGGCTATGATGAGCTTGTACTTCTTGGCCTTGGCGAGAGTCTCAAGGTTCTTGTAGTAGTCGTCCTCGCTGTTGCTCTGGAGCTCTACAAGTTCGAGGTTGAAGTCCTTAGCGGCCTTGGAGGCACCGAGGTAGGCCATATCGTTGAAGCTCAGGTCACCCCTACCACCAACGTCGTAGACGATGGCTATTGCACCACTATAAGAGGCGCTGGAAGTGGTAGTCTGGGAACCTGTTGAGCTACCGCTCCCGGTGGAAGTCTGGCTGCCACTCGCGGGGGAAGTTTCCTTTTCGCCCCCTCCACTAATGCAGCCGCTGGCAGCTACGCTAAGGGCAACGAGCCCCACAATCAAAAGTGCAAACATGCTTTTCCATTTCATTAGGGACACCTCTGGGTGTTATCGAGTTAGGATGGTAGGGGTGGGGATATATAGTTTGCGGTTTGCTAAATGTATACAAAGAAATCTGCTTACAAGGTCTCAATCTGAACCGAAAAATTTTTGAGAAATCTGTGTATCGAATTTAACAACTTGGAGGGGGTAGAAGATGCCAATTAAACTTACGGATTTACTTTACCTCAAATCCGGCCGTATCCTCATGACGGGCAATCCAAAGAGAATCGCAAGAATAATCCTCAACGAATGGGCAAGACAAGGCTGGAAGATACTCGCAGAAGGCTTGCCTTTTCAGATAGAGGGGGAAGTCTTCATTGGAAATCCGTTCAAAAACCCCGGTTTTGACGTTTATTTGATTCTAAACCCCCTCTCAAGAACTGGCCAGGAAAAAGAAAGGCTTCATCAGTGGCTCAACTCGAACGCGGACAAGCTGGTTGTCCTCTACGAGCACAGATACGTAGGAGATTCCATTACCCGCTATGCAATCAAAAATTTTATAGATTACCTTTTGGCTTACAGGCGCGAGACCGTTGATACCGAGAGGGTAAACCTTTACAGGCTTGAGAACGGAAAGGTCGTTGAGTCTGTAAAGCTCTTAAGACGCCGATGATGTGTGGCTTCGGGTCTGAGATGTGATGACACCAGCTATCGCTGAGGCCGATAATCATATATACGGATAAAACTCCCCGTGATCGGTGGTGAGAATGTTCGGAAAGCTCAGGGAGAAGCTCAAAAGCTTCGTCAAGAAGGTCGAGGAGAACGTTGAGGAGGAAGAGAAGAAGGTTGAGAAGGCCAAACCTGAGAAGAAGCCAGGTCTTTTTGATAGACTTCTTCAGGTTGAGATCAAGGAGAAGGATGTTGAGAGGGCCTTGGAGGATCTTGAGATCGAGCTCCTTGAGGCTGACGTTGCACTTGAGGTTGTAGACGAGCTCAGGGAGAACATAAAGAAAAAGCTCGTCGGGAAGAAGGTTAAAATCGGCACAAACAAGGCTAAGATCATTGAGGAAGCCGTTAAAGAAGCCGTTCTCGAAGTGCTTACCCCACCAAGGAAGATAGACCTCCTTGAGGAGATACGGGCGAAGAAAGAGAAGCCCTACGTTATAGTTTTTGTGGGGTTCAACGGCTCCGGGAAGACCACAACAATAGCAAAGCTCGCCCACTGGCTCAAGAAAAACGGCCTGAGCGTTGTCATAGCTGCCAGCGACACCTTCAGGGCCGGGGCCATTGAGCAGATTGAGGAGCACGCGAAGCGCATTGGCGTCAAAGTCATAAAGCACGACTATGGGGCAGACCCTGCGGCGGTAGCTTACGACGCGATACAGCACGCGAAGGCCAGGGGAATTGACGTTGTCCTCGTGGACACCGCCGGTAGAAACGAGCTCAACAGGAACCTCATGGACGAGATGAAGAAGATCGTAAGGGTCACCAAGCCTGACCTCGTGATCTTCGTTGGGGACTCACTGGCTGGAAACTCCATAATCGATCAGGCCAGGCAGTTCAACGAGGCGGTGAGAATAGACGGGGTTATCCTGACCAAGCTCGACGCGGATTCAAGGGGAGGGGCCGCTTTGAGCATAAGCCACGCAATAGGGGCACCGATACTCTTCGTCGGTGTTGGCCAAGGCTACGACGACCTGAGACCCTTTGACGAGAAGTGGTTCGTGAACCTGATATTCGGAGAAGAAAATTGAGATCAGAGCGATGTCAGAAGTTCTATCACTCCTTTTTTCGTCGGTATTTTTGCGAACTTCTCCGGATCCTTCACCTTGAGCAGAAGCGGCACGTCGCCGAACAGCTTTAAGACCTTTCCGAAGGGGATCTTGCCTTCCCCGGGCAGGAGGTGGAGGTCACCGACGCCATAAGCTAAAGCGTCCTCGGGCTCAACCTGCGGGAAAAGCTTTCCAAAGTTGTCGTGGATCATAAGGATTATCGTCTTGTCGGTGCCAAGCTTGACGTCCTCTAAAAGCTTGTTCTCGTCTCCCTGCGCGCTCAGGAAGGCGTGTGCAACGTCGAGGGCAAAGCCAACGTTGTCCCTGTTCACGTTATCCACGACGTAGAGTGTGTCTTTAACGCTGTAAGTGTTCTCCAGGGCTATCTTTATGTCGAAGGGCTTGACCATGTCGGCCAGCTGCTGAAGGGCCTCTATCTCAAGGTCCAGCCTTCCGGTTTTGCCGCTCTGCATTACTATAACTTTAGCCCCGAGCTTTATTGCCACGTCTGCAACGGCCTTGGCAACACGGAAGTGCCTGCTATGATAGATGTGATCCCTGAGATTCATTGAAGTTGGCATCCTTATGATGTAGTCTATCCCAACCCCCTTTAGGGTACTCTCAATGTTCTTGAGCCTTTTCTCAATAACCTGTCCGTTGACTATCAAGCCCAGGGTGTGGGGAAATATCGAGACGAAGTCGTAGGACTTTATCTTCACGTCCGCGAGTATCGATGCGAGGCTCTTGTCTTTGGTTATGAAGTTTGGATAAATTGTCACCCCTATTTCCATAATCTTCACCTTGATGAAAGCACGGCTGGCGAGTATAAAAATCTGGCGGCGGCTAAATTTATAACTTCCTCTCCCCACAATCCCAGTGGTGATAAAATGAAGAGATTCGTCATTTTAGTGATGCTCCCGCTGCTAATTTTTTCAATGTTCCCTCCAATCGCTTCCGCCTCCGAGTGGAAGTTTGATCCCTCCTTGGTTCACTTTTACGTGTATGGAATGAAGACGTGCCCCCACTGCGGGTATATGAAGAAGCTCATATCCTCCACATACGGCCCAGACAAGTTAACTTACTACGAACTGGCGGGCAGCGACCGCAATATCAATGTTTTTAGTAACATCTCCCGGCTTACTGGCATTACCGGTGTCCCCGCGATAGGTATAGTTTACAACGGCACCCTCGTGGCCGTTATCGAAGGGGCATACAACGTCTCCGCAACCCCTGAAATAATTAAAGCAGCTATAGAGAACAACGGAATGCTCCTCTTTGTTGGAGGTAGGGCTTACATTCTCCCCCGCAACGACACCAGAGCCAGGGAAACCATCGAAAAGCTCCAGTACTTGTTCACCGAGGCAGGAGAGCCGAGTAAAATCTCCACGACAACCGCAACATCTGATGGAACCCACTCAACGACCACAGGAGGGAATAAGGGGATCTGCGGCCCCGCGCTCATACTTGGCCTTGCAATAACTCCACTTCTCCTCAGGAGGAACCGTTGAAGATGTTCTCTTTTCGATACCCATTTAAACATCGATGCAGTTTTTTCTAAGGTGATGAAAATGACCCGCAAGCTCTACTACGAAGATGCATATCTAAAAGAGGCCAAGGGAAAGGTTCTTGAAATCAAAGAAAACGCCCTTCTCCTCGACCAGACGATATTTTATCCGACCGGTGGTGGCCAGCCCCACGACAGGGGAACGATAAACGGTGTCGAGGTTCTGGACGTTTACAAGGACGAGGCCGGAAACGTCTGGCACGTCGTTGCCGAACCTGAAAAGTTCAAACCCGGTGATGAAGTAGAGCTCAAAATAGACTGGGACTACCGCTACAAGCTCATGCGCATACATACCGCGATGCACCTGCTTGAGCACGTCCTTAACCTCGTCCTTCCAGGGAAGTGGGAGCTCTATGGAAGCGGAATGAGCGTTGAGAAGGGCAGGCTGGACATCGTTTACCCCGAGAACGTGAACCAGTGGAAGGAGCAGATAGTCGAGACGTTCAACAGGCTCGTTGACGAGGGCGGTGAAGTGAAGATCTGGTGGGAAGGGGAGACAAGATACACGCAAATAAGGGACTTTGAGGTAATCCCCTGCGGTGGGACGCACGTTAAGGATATAAAGGAGATCGGCCACATCAAAAAGCTCAAGCGCTCCAGCCTCGGAAAAGGAAAACAGAGACTTGAAATCTGGCTTGAAGATTGAGAAAAAGGCCTCAGAAGACGAGAACCGTGTTTATCTGGACGATCTCTGGGCTTATGGTGTTGCCCCTAACGGTCTTCTTTCTCCTCTCTCCTTTCTCCTTCGGCCTGAAGCCCGGCCCCTTGGAGAGGAGTATCTTGACCCTCCTAGGGCCGTGAACGTCTGGACGCATTGGGAAGCCGTCCTTGTCAGTACCGCCCCTTATCTTGAGCTTGGCGTCCTCTGGGATCTCCTCGCCGAAGATCTCGGAGAGGTTTATGCCGAGCTCCTTGATCGGGATCTCGTCACCTATGCGCTTGCCTATGAGCTTCTCCGCAGCATCGCCGCTTATCTCTATCTGCTTGGCAATCCCGTTCTTCGGGTTGGATATAACAACCTTAAACGTAGCCATTTCCTCCCACCTCCACTCATCAGCGGGATTCATTGGGCCCAGCCCTTTCCCGGGTGATGTTGAAGAGTCCGTTTAAAAATCTTCCCATGCACAAACCATATAAATCTCCTTTCCTAACCCCAATATTACCCAAAGATTAGGTGAGGTGGGAGCATGGCAGTGCTCAAAGAGGTTCTCGAAATAGCGGAAAAGATAAAGAACATGGAGATACGGGGTGCAGGAAAGATAGCCCGCTCCGCCGCCTATGCCCTTCAAATACAGGCTGAAAAGAGTAAAGCCACGAATGTTGACGAGTTCTGGAGCGAGATGAAACGGGCGGCTAAGATACTCTTCGAGACGAGGCCCACTGCCGTTTCTCTCCCCAATGCACTCCGTTACGTTATGCATCGCGGTAAAATGGCCTACCAGAGCGGCGCCGACCTGGAACAGCTTAGGTACGTTATAATAACTGCCGCTAAGGAGTTCATTCACAACTCCGAGAAGGCCATCGAGAGGATCGGCGAAATAGGTGCGAAGCGCATAGAGGACGGCGACGTCATAATGACCCACTGCCACAGCAAAGCAGCTATAAGCGTCATGAAGACCGCATGGGAGCAGGGAAAGGACATAAAGGTCATAGTCACCGAGACAAGACCCAAGTGGCAGGGCAAGATCACCGCGAAGGAGCTCGCGAGCTACGGAATTCCAGTAATCTACGTCGTTGACTCCGCCGCGAGGCACTACATGAAGATGACCGACAAGGTAGTTATGGGAGCCGATAGCATCACCGTGAATGGTGCGGTTATAAACAAGATTGGAACCTCCCTGATAGCCCTCACCGCCAAGGAGCACAGGGTATGGACAATGATAGCGGCGGAAACCTACAAGTTCCACCCCGAGACAATGCTCGGCCAGCTCGTGGAGATAGAGATGCGCGACCCCTACGAGGTGATCCCGAAGGAGGAGCTTGAGACGTGGCCGAAGAACATCGAGGTCTGGAACCCGGCCTTCGACGTAACGCCTCCGGAGTACGTTGACGTTATAATTACCGAGAAGGGGGTAATCCCGCCGAGCGCGGCAATAGACATCCTCAAGGAAGAGTTCGGCTGGGCTCTAAAATACACCGAGCCCTGGGAGGACTGAGTTTTCCTTTCTTTTTGTGTTCTCTCAGGTCTCCTCATTTTCCATCAGGCTTTCGAGGAGTTTGGCTTTCTCTTGGGCCTTCTTGAGGTGTTCAACCGTTACTTTGGTGTATATCTGCGTCGTTGACAGGTTTGAATGGCCGAGGAGTTCTTGAATTGCCCTTATGTCAACTCCCCTCTCCAGCATGTGGGTCGCAAAGCTGTGCCTAAGCATGTGGGGGGTTACTTTAACGCCGGCCTTCTTGCCGTACCTGTTGAGCAGATACCAAATGGTCTTCGGCGAAAGTTTGTCCTTCTTGTTCCTTCTGACTTCTACGAGGAGATACTCACTGTCGTCGTCCCGCTCTTCAAGGTAGGTTTTGATTTCTTTTGCCAGCGTGGGAGAAATGGGAACAACGCGGTCTTTCGCACCCTTTCCCCCTCTAACCGTTATAATGCCCCTATCGAGGTCAACATCGCTTTTCTTCAGGTTGCAGAGCTCGCTTACCCTCAAGCCCGCTCCGTAAAGAAGGAGAACGATCAGCCTATCCCTCCTCCTGGTAGGTGGGATGACGGAGAGCAGTTTTCTCACGTCTTCAGGGGTTAGGGCCTTTGGCAGGCTCTTGGGGACTTTGGGAGGCTTGAGCTTTTCGGCTTCTTCGTCGAGTCCCTCAAAACGGAAATAGGCCCTCAGGGCCTGGACGACGAGGTTCAGGCTCCTGTTTGAATACCCCTCCCTCCTCAAACGGGCAAGAAAACGGAGAGCGGAGCGAAAGTTAAGATCGCCCCGCTCTTCAAGGTATCGCCTGACGTAGTACGTGTACATCCTTATAGTGTTGGGGCTCTTGCCCTCAAGGTCAAGATATGTTGCGAACTCTTCGAGATCCATTTAGCCCTCAATCCTCCTTAATCTCAGAGAAAACTTCATCTAGCTCTTCTATGGGCTCTTCTATCTTTTCAGGCTCTTCTTTTTTCTTGGCAGCTTTCTTTTCTGCGAGCTCTTTTGAGATCATCATGCCAAGATATACCGTCTTGAGGAGCTCTCCAACGGCTTCTTCGTCTTCTGCATAGATGTATCCCTGGCCGACAACGATCTTCCCGTTGAGTCCCAGCTTTTCAACCGCTATTGCAAGGTACTCCTCCGGAGGAACGGGCTCGGCCGGGAACAGGGTCTTCCATGCCTCCTCTATCTTGACTGGTCTGCTCTTTTTCTCCAAGAGGGCGTGAAGGCTCTCGTTTTCCTGTTTAAGGTGCATGTATTCGCTTCTTAGCTCCTCGTACTTTTTCTTCAGCTCCTCGTGTTCGCGCTTCAGTTCCTCGTACTGCTGTGTCAGCTCGTCGTAGTGCCCCTTGATGTCAAGGAGTTCCTTTCTGAGCTCCATATATTCCGGTAGAACCTGGAGGCTCTTGAGCCCTGCCCTGACCAGGGCGTTTTTTAGCTCCTTTCTGACGAGCTCGACGTCCACGTGCTCCAGATCGTGGCCAAGGGGAAGCTTCATCCTCTCAATGTGGCCGACCATCTCGCTGAGCTCGTTGAAGAGCCTCTCCGCGAGTTCCCTGCCGACTCTGTCGGCGTCAGTCGCTATGATGAGCAGGTCTGCCCCAGCAGCGGCACTCTTGGCTATCTCTACGTTGGTAGTCGGGATTATTGATGAGATCGTTATGTTGTATTCACTTCCCAGTGCCAGACCCTGAAGGGCTTTGCTGACGACCTCAACATCGCTCGCACCTTCAACAAGAATCCTGACATCGACTATCGCCACTTTTTTCACCCCATTTGGTTTAAACCCTTCTCTCTTAAAAACTTAGCCGGGTTAGATTTTTAAACGGCTGCCCCAACTATCAAGGGGTTGGGCCGGTGGCTTAGCCTGGATAGAGCGTCGGCCTCCGGAGCCGAAGGTCGCGGGTTCAAATCCCGCCCGGCCCGCCAGATATTCTTTAATGGAATAGTTCAACGCGGAGAGAGGTACTTAATTCTCGCTCTTCCATTCTTCTCCAGCCATCCAAGGAGCTCTTTTGCAAACCCGAACTTCTTCCGCTTGGTCCCCCACACGGGCGAGTGCTCTCTCAGAGAGGGCTTGCTCCACCTTCCGACGGTTTCACCGAAGTCGAAGCCAACCAGAACTATCTCCCTCGCTCCCATTTCCTCGGCGAGAAAAGCGGCCCTATCACCGTCGGTGAAGCCGCCGAAGTTATAGACGATGTCCAGGGGCTCAGCCTGGGTCGTTCCCAGAACTCTAGAGAAGAGCGGCACGTAGGCAGTCAGCTTGTCAACGTTGTCCCCGTGGGCATGAACCGCAAGAAAAGCTCCCCTATCGTTGGCAATCTTTATGTCCGAGACCCTGCCGTCGAGGTCAGTGACTATTATGTCCGGCACGAGCCCGACTTCTAGGAGAGCTGAAGTTGCCCCGTCGGCAGCTATAAGCGTCCCGTCAGAGAAGTCGTGCTCTTTAAGGGTTACCTCAAGGCTCGGCCCGGCGCCGAAGATGTAGGCCTTCTTCTCTACAACGGAGGCCAGCTCGTCCCTTAAGATGTATTTGTCCCCCTCAAGAAGGAGCGCCCTCAGCACCCGCGCGGCCTCGCGGTCTTTTTCGATAGAGTAGCCCATCTCCCTAACGATGCGGAGGTAAAACGGCTCCCAGTCTTTCCACTTCATCGGGAATCCCTCAGCCTTCTATCTATTTTCAGCATTTCTCTCCACTGTCTCCCGGGCCAGTAAATCTGACCGCAGTCCTCGCAGACGTAGAACTCGTCGTAACTCTCGTAAACCTTCGGAGGAACTTTGTCCTTAACTTCTTCCTTTGAGACAGGCCGTATGTGCCCGTTGCACTTCGGACAGCGCGCATTCGCTGGAAAAAGCTCTCTAAACTCGACGCCAAAGCTCTTAAGCTCCCTTACCTGCCCTTCAAGCGAGTTGGAAGTGAGAAGGAAGGCTTTAAGGCCGAGCTTTCTAGCCCTCTCGGCGAGCTCAGAATCGCGGGTGAGGACTATTCTACCCTCTCCCTCGGCAATCTCAAGTATCTCGTCGTCGTCCTCGACGCCGTAGAGCGTGTCGTAGCCGTAAAGCCTGAGCCACCTCGCGAGTCGGCCAAGCATCATGTCGGCGATGAATCTCATCATCGAAAGATATTAATGGGAAGCAGTTAAAGTGCTTCCGGTGGTGAGATGCACTACGAGGAGGTCGAGACTCTTTTGAGGCGCTCCGAGGATTATCTTGAGCTGGCAAACGAGGCGTTTGAGCGTGAAAAGTATGACACTGCGGTGTTTTTGGCGGAACAGGCTCTCCAACTCTACCTAAAGGCTCTCATCGTGAAATACTCCGGTGTGAGGCTCAGAACGCATTCAATAAGAGAACTGCTTAAAGGGGTGGGCGAGGCACTGGGGGCAGAGGACGAGGTGGTCGAGTTCTTGAGACAGAACAGGGGACTCCTCAGGGAACTGGAGGAGGCTTATACGGGCGCCCGCTACGAGCCGAGAATTTACTGTGAGGAAGACGCCAGAGATTTAATGGAGTTCGTCCTGAAGGTCATGAGCTTTGTGGAGGGTCTCGTGGATGCGTTCGAAAGAAGAAGTGAGGAGTAGGTTAATCAGGCGGGGGAGAGAGCGCTACCTCATGATTAAGAACTACCGGAAGTATCTCCCGGCAATAAAGCGGGCGTGTGAGAAGGTGTTTGGAGAGTGCGAGCTCTACGTCTTCGGAAGCGTTCTCACCGGAAAGTTCACCGCAGAAAGCGACGTGGATTTGCTCATTAAGGTGAGGGAAGCCCCTCAGAGCCTTCGTGAGAGGGCAAAACTTGAGGTCAGAATCGAGGAACTCGCCGGCCTGCCGGAATACCACCCCTTCGAGTTCCACATCGTCGATGAGAGGGGTTTCAGGCGATACGTCAATGTTCTAAAAGTCAAACCGGTTAAGGTCGAGCAACTTTTATAAGCCCGCATCCTATTTCACAACCATAAAATAGGTGGTGGCATGCTCGTTTACTTCATCGGCACCGGTGGAAGCGAGGAAATCCCAGCGCACCTGTGCACCTGTCCAACGTGTAACGAGGCGAGAAAGTTCGGCTTCGCCCAGAGGAGACCCTCAACGCTCGCGGTAATCACAGAAAACGGGAAAGCCCTTCTCTTCGACGTTGGAACCGACATAAGAAACTTCCTCAACGTCCCGCTCGAGGCGATTTTTCTCACCCATTGGCACCACGACCACATCTACGGCCTCTACAAGCTCCGCTGGATGGCAAGGGAAACGCCCCTCTACGCGCCGGAGGGCCAAGCTGACGCGCTGATTCTCAACGAGCCCAAGAACCTGAGGTCAAGGCCTCTCAAACCCGGGGACTCCCTCAGGATAGAAACCCTCACAATAACGGCACTCAAGCTCAACCACCAGGTTGAGACCCTAGGCTACCTCATAGAGGAGGATGGAAAGAGCGTGGCTTTGCTTTACGACACAAAAGGCCTTCCCGAGGGAACGTGGGAGTTCCTTGAGGAAAAGGCGCCCCTACGGCTGGCAATAGTCGATGCAACCTATCCGCCCGGCTTCGACGACCCCTATCACAACAACGTTGACGAAGCGGCCGAACTTGGACTTAGATTGGCGGAGAGAACCGTTCTTAGCCACATCTCCCACAGGAACCTTCCTTTCCTCCAGCTGACCGACTACGTGAGAAAGAGATGGGGAAACAAAGTTCTCGTCGCCTACGACGGCATGGTGTTCTACGTCTGAAAGGCTCTACGGCTCCTCGTACAGTCCTATAACCACCATCGCCGTCGTTTCGGTGTTTGGATCGCCAATGGGAATTATTCTCCCCTCTTGAACCATATAGCCGGTGATAATTCCGCCATTTTCAGACTGGAGCGCGCTCAAAATTTCGAGACATCTGAAGTAAACATCACGTCCCTCGTTGGGCTCTCCGAGGGCTCGGTGGAGGTAGACAAAGAGGGCACACTTGTAAGACTGATAAACGCCCGAAAAAGCCTTGTCCCTGAAACCGTTTCCATCCCACATTGAGAGCAGGTGAGAGTAGAGGCGAAACGCCTCGCTTTTCCTTCCGAGCAAGAGGTCACTCAGAGCCCCGTAAACTGTCAAATCTGCATAGGAGTCCCAGTCCGGCATGACGCAAGAGCGGTTCGCCACCTCAATCTTAAGTGTAAAGGTAGCGTTGAACTTCTCCGAGCGGACACTTCCGAGCGTTTTAACCTCTGGACAGAAAAAGCCGTCAAGAGGTTTGCCAATGAGCGGATCAACCCTTCCGTTGAACGAGACGTTGTAGCGGGCCAGAGATTTGCTCACGTTTACCCAGAGCGGAGAGCCGAGGATTTTTAAAGCCCTGACGGCGAGAAGGTTGTCGTTGGCGAGCCATATCGTCTCGTTATCCGGGTAAGAACTAATTGAGGCCCGCAGAAGGCCAGCCTCTGGAACGTACTGAGACTCAAGGAAGGCCCTCATAGCCCTAGCGTTGGGAGCTGGAGGCCGGGTTGGGGGCTCGGTTGTTAGCTGGAAAACAGCGATGACAACGAGAAGCACGAGGGCTACGATGAGGAGCTTTGACTTAGCCATCACAGGGACTTAGAATGAGATTATAAAGAGTTTGCGCTTTAAAGCCCACCATTCAATCAATAGCTGAAATACAAGGGAAAGAAGCTGAAAAAGGCAGTGGGCTTTTAGTCCCTCTTGGACAGTATTTTTGACGACAGAATCCTCGACTTCTTGGTCGCGGCATCGACTGCCTTCATAATGGCTGTTCTTATCTTACCCTCCTCAAGCTCGAAGACGCCGTCTATCGTCGTCCCTCCCGGCGTTATAACCCACTCCCTGACCTCAGCGGGGTGCTTCTCTGTCTCCATGAGGAGCTTTGCCGTTCCAAGGAGCGTCTGGAGGGAGGCCCTCTTTGCCAAATCCCTCGGCAGGCCAACGCGCAGACCGCCGTAAATCATCGCTTCAAGGAAAACCGTAACGTATGCCGGTCCAGAGCCGCTCAGCCCGGTTATCGCGTCCATGTGCTCTTCCTCGACGCGAACGCAGTCGCCGAAGGTTCTCAGCAGTTTTTCCACGAGCTCAACGTCTTCCCCCTCTAAATCGGTTGCATAAGCTGTGAAGGACTCGCCGACGAGGGCCGCTATGTTGGGCATCGCCCTCACAAATTTCGCCTTCGCGAAGCGCTTCAATTCCCTCAGCGGGATTCCGGCGGCGAGGGATATGACGAGCTTCCCCTCGATTATGTCCGAGACCTCACTGAGAACTTCACCGACCTTGTTGGGCTTCACAGCTATGAAAATGACATCGGCGCTTTCAGCGGCTTTCCTGTTGTCGGAAATAACCTCTATCCCAAGCTCGAGGAGCTCTTTGGCCTTCTCAACCCGCCTCCTCGTAGCAACGACGTCGTAGCCGGCCTTTTTCAGAGCCTTCGTGATTGCCCCGCCGATCGTTCCGGCACCCAGAACGGCAACTCTCATTTTCCTCCCTCCAGCAGGTTCTCAACAAACGTGGAAACGTTCTCAACGTCCCGACCAACCATAACGAAGTCAAAGTCACCGTATTTCCTCCTGTAGTTGTCGACTAAGAGCTCATCGTTAATGGTGTCGCCGACGTAAACCCCATATTCCCCCTTCACCAGCTCCCAAAGCAGATCGGGGTTCGGCTTGAGGCCGAGCTCCCTCGTTATCGCTCTTTCAAACCTGAAGCCGAGGATTTCTTCAGCCAGCCTCAGCTCGAGCTTGTTCCTTCCCGTTACCACTCCGACCTTGAACTCCTCTGAGAGTTTCCTTAAAAGCTTCGCTCCAACGAGCGGTTTCTCCCTCCTCCAGAGGCCCGGAAAGTCGAAGAGCCTGTCCTCGTAGATGTTTCCGAGGTAGAATGTGTTGAAGACCCTCTCTATGTTCTCTGGGGATATCTCGAAGCCGAACCACTCCCGAACCCAGCCTATGCCCTCCCCCGGGGGGAACTGGTCTATAAGACCCTCAACGTCCCCAGCCAAGGAGAACAGTATTAGGGCCTCGCTCACCTTGAAGTCGTCTCCAAAGCTGCCTTTAGAGCGCAACTTTCGTATCCACTCGAGCTCAACCTCCCGCTCCACTCCAAAGGCCCGGAGGAAGTACTCCACCGTCAGTTTAACCGCCAAGTCGTAGCTCTCGCCCACGTCTATCAGCGTCCCGTCGATGTCAAAGACTACCCACATCGGAATCACCCGCTATCTCCTCCACCGCCTCAAGAAAGGCGTCGTTCTCCCATCTCCTCCCAACGGTTACCCTTATGTGACCCTCAAGCCTTCCGGAGAGCCTTCTGACGACTATTCCTCTCTTTAGGAGTTCTTCGTAGGCGTCGAGCTTGACGAGAAGGAAGTTAGCGTCGCTTGGATAGGCCAGTTCCCCGAGCTTCCTCCCCATCCTCTCGCGCTCTTCAACGATTTTCCTAACGGTTTTCTTCATAAAGTCGGCGTGCCTGAGGGCGACCCTTATGGCCGTCATCGTCATGATCCCAACGCTGAAGGGGGATTTTATCCGGTAGAGGGCATCGACTACCTCTTCGCTGGCCAGCATGTAGCCCGCCCTAACTCCAGCCATTCCAAAGGCCTTGGAGAACGTCCTCAGCACGACGAGATTCGGATACTCCTCTATGAGCCTCCAGAGGCTTTTTCCCGCGAATTCCGCGTAGGCCTCATCGAGAACCACCGGCCTTCCGGTTTCGAGGACTTTGATTATCTCCTCCTCCGGCTGGAGGTTCCCGGTGGGGTTGTTGGGGGACGCTATGAAGACAACCCTCGCGTTTTTGGCCTTCTCCGCTACGGCCTCTCCGTCGAGCGTGAAGTCCTCCCGAAGGGGCACTTCCACAACCGGAACGCCGTTCAGCTTCGCATAGAAAGAGTACATCCCGAAGGTCGGCGGGGTAATCACCACATAGTTCCCCTTGAAGAGCTTCACTAGGTAGCTCAGAAGCTCGTCGCTCCCGTTTCCAACGGCCACGTTTTCTGGTGAAACGCCGTAGAAATCAGCTATCGCCTCCCTCGCTGGCAGGGAAGTTATGTGGGGGTATCGGTTGAAGTTAAGCTCCCTGAGCTCCTCGAATATTTCCTCCTTTACCTCTTTTGGCAGGTCGTAGGGGCTCTCGTTCTTGTCGAGCCTTATCCGATAGTTCCCCTCGACGACGCGGTAGGGCTGGAAGGACTTAACCAGCTCGCTTATCATTTCCTCCGCCTCCTCAGCTCGGCCATGACCTCGCCGAGGGAAACGTCGTTGTAAGCCAGGAGAACGAGCAGGTGGTAGAGCATATCGGCCGTCTCGTAGATGAGGCCTTCTCTGGTTTCTGCGACGAGAACCTCAACAGCTTCTTCACCGAACTTCTTGTAAATCCTCTCTTTACCGGCTTTGAAGAGCTCCGAGGTGTAGGAGCCCTCGACGGGCTTCTTCTTCCGCTCCCTTATCAGCTCCTCCAGCTCCCTGAGTATCGTTAGCGAGTAGTCCATGGGCAGAACCCTCTCCGGCTCGCCCAGCTTCCGGTAGAAGCAGGAGTAGTTGCCCGTGTGACACGCAACTCCTTTCTGCTCGACTATGAGGAGGAGCGCGTCGTTGTCGCAGTCGATTCTTATCTCCTTGACCCTCTGCGTGTTCCCGCTGACTTCACCCTTCATTCTCACCCTGCCCTGCGAGCGGGAGTAGTAGTGGGCGTAGCCGGTCTCGAGGGTTCTCCTCAGGGCTTCCCT
>Ga0256842_1000188_pt1 | contig 54631 bp, 44 predicted proteins | sample 4559240metaG_FD_185973 | JGI IMG/M metagenome (GOLD analysis project Ga0256842, IMG submission 185973) | Hydrothermal vent microbial communities from Guaymas Basin, Mexico - 4559-240 | ecosystem: Environmental > Aquatic > Marine > Hydrothermal vents | place: Mexico: Guaymas Basin | collected... | reverse complement strand
TCAATTGGATTATTTTAATGAAAATCATGAGATTATTTTGGAGTGCTTAGGGGATGATTATGAAGAGTTTTATGATTAGTTGTTTTATATTAGTTTAAGTTTAGAGGGGTGATGAATGTCGGTTATAAGCAGATTGAAATAGCAAAATATTTAGAACTAAGTAATTCTAGTAATTCTAAAATTGTTTTAGAAAGATATAAAAGTGGAAATTCAATACACGGTACTTAAATTTCACCGTACTTAAATTTCTTAAATTTAGGGTCTCCATCTTGTTGAAGTTATTGAAGATTGATAACTGTTCCTCAAAATTCTAAGCGATGGGTAGATGCAATAAGCGATGATAATATAATAGAGTGAATTTTTGTCTTTTAGGCAATACTTCACTCCGAATCTCAGCTCCAACAATGATAATATTTAAGAGAAGAAGAGAATTTTAACTATTCTAAATTTCTTAAAATTAAAAGTGGCTATTCATCACACGGTACTTAAAAATTCTATTTTATATTTTGAGTAAAATACAATCCAACAAGTTTTTCTAAAACTTCCAGCACATCATCTTCATCGCTAAGAGATTGAACAATTGTATGGATACATGCTTCATAAGGGTTAAATCCTTTAACAATAAGCTTTGCACAATAGACTAAAAGTCTTGTTGATACGGCTTCTTGAATATCTGTATCTGTTAAATTTCTTATCTCACTAGCTATTGATACTAATTTTACAGCTATATCTTCATCTACCCCACTCTCTTTTACAATAACATCTCTCTCTACATCATTTTTAGGATAATTAAACTCTAAAGATATAAATCTCTGTTTTGTGCTTGGTTTCATCCCTTTTAGAACATTTTGATACCCAGGGTTATACGAGACCACTAACATAAAATCAGGATGAGCCTCTATCACTTCACCTGTTCTATCAATTGGTAAAACTCTTCTGTAGTCAGCTAAAGAGTGTAATACAACTGTTGTATCTTTTCTAGCTTCTATTATCTCATCAAGATAACAAATTCCACCATCTCTAACTGCTTTAGTAAGTGGTCCATCTTGCCAGAAAGTACCATTTTCATCTATTAAATGGCGACCAATTAAATCAGAAGCACTTAAATCATCATGACAAACTACTGTATAAACTTTTCTATTTAATTTTTCTCCCATATATTCAATAAATCTAGTTTTTCCACATCCTGTTGGACCTTTTATAAGAATTGGTAAATCCATAGAAGCAGATGCTTCAAATAGTTCAACCTCATTGCTTTGAGCTAAATAGTATATTTTTTCCATATTTTTCCTCTATTATTTTGTTAAATTTATATAAACTTCTGGTATCACTTTTGGTAGTTTTTGACCATCTCTTACAACTGCAAAACCATTTCTACCAAATAGATAACTAAGATACTCTTTTGCATCTAAATCAACGGTAATACAAAAAGGTGTTATCCCTTTTTTCTTAACCTCTTCTATCGCTTTTTTGGTATCTTCTATCCCATATCTTCCATCATATCTATCTTCATCATTTGGTTTTCCATCACTAATAATTAAAAGTAATTTTGTTGTACTTTGTTGTTTATTAAGTATTTTAGAGGATTCACGAATCGCTGCTCCAAGACGAGTATAATAATATGGTTGCATAGAATCAATTCTACCACGAATTAAATTATCATATTTATCTTTAAAATTTTTAATTATATTAAAATAAACTTTTTTATTTTGCAAAGATGAGAATGAGTAGATAGCAAACTTATCATTTAATTTATCTAAAGCCTCACCAAATACCATAAGTCCATCTTTTATAACATCTATAATTCTTACATCCTGTGTAATCCCACCCTCTGTTGAAAGTGAAACATCTGCTAAAATCAAAGTTGAAATATTTCTAGTTTTCTTCTCATAACTTGTATAAAAATTTTGATGATGCATAGACTTATTAAGATGCCCTTTATAATCTATCCAAGTGTCCATATTAAGCTCATCACCATAAGGTAATTTATCATTTTTTATTCTATCAAGTTCTAGCAAATCTAATTCCCCTTGAATCTTTCTAACAGTTTTCCTTAACCGTAGAGGAAGTTCAATAGGCACTACATTTAAAGTAACTTGAGGTTTAATTCTAACATAATTTATAAGATAATCATTAATTCTATAGTCCCACTCATCAATAAGATGCCCTTTTCCTAGTGGATAAATCTCAGTCATATCAGGTTCTAAATCTAAATCCATTTTAATCCGTGAAGATAAATTTGCTTGTTTTTTACCAATTGTTATCTCATCTAAATCTTCTGCATGATATAAAGCATCTTCATCAAAACTATCATCTTCCATCCTATCAACATTAACCTGTTCAAAAATAGACATTAAAGATTCAGGTAAAAATACCAAAAAACCATTTGTCTCTTTTGTATCATCTATCTGATTTGCTTGTTTTTTCATCTCAAGATTTTCTGTTTTATCTTTGTCTTGATTTATCTCTAACTCTTCATCTTCATCACTTGGCATACTTTTATTTCCAGATGATATAGATGGATAAATCCATAATGGATTTGGATAATCATTCATCAAATCCTTATCTTCCAAAGAGTTAATAAATGATAATTGTTCAAATTGTTCTGATAAATAAGTTGTTGCATTTTGATAAAATATTTCAAAACCACTATATCTATTTGTTAAATAAGATATTGCCTTTATATTTTTTTCTATCATATTATTTTTATTTACATCAACTTGCGTAGTCATAGCTACAAGCCAATAATATAATATCTCATTTTCCTCTTTAGTATCAAAAAAAGCAAATGAAGCAGGAAGATAGATAGATTTTTCATCTTGCCAAGTAAGGAAAAATTCTTTACCCAAAAATGAAATCTTTTGCAAAATTGTTCTAGAATCTGTATCAACAAACCTTTTATCTGTAATAGTCAATTCTTTAGCTTTCTCACCACCTAAAAGATGATAAAAAATTACTAAAGATGAAGATATATCTTTAAAATGAACTCTTTTATCTTCATGAAATTTATTTACTTTTCTATTTAAAAACTTATCCCAAACCTTACCAATACTCTCTTCAAACTCTAACCAATATTTAAGCATAACTATTATTTACCTTTATCTTCTAATTGTTTTAATATTCTCTTTTTTTTCAATATATTTATCATTATTCCATTCATTTAGTTGTTTTTGCCTCCGATAATCTATAGAATTTAATTGTTTTTTATCTTCTTTACTTATTTTATTTTTATTTAATAGTAAGGTATTAACTCCAGCAAAATAAATTTTACCAATATTAGTATTTGAATATACCTTTATAATCTTTGATCTCTAATCTTTCTATTTTTATTTATAGCCCTTGATTATTATTAATAGTATTATATCTTAATTAGAATAGATATATTATAACCAATCAACTTCTTTAATCTTATATGGTCTATCAGTTTGAGTTAATTTTTTTCCGATTTTTCATGACTTAACTTATCTAATTTTGATGGTTTTTTTATTTATGTAGTATTATATTGAAATTAGATTAAAGTATGTTTTGGAGTCTCCACATGAAATTGGGTATGCAAAAGATAAAACTATCTCTACCGATATAGAAGAGTTATTAAATTAAAATAGTATTTATAAATAGGCTAAGGATCAATGCCAAGGAAAGAAGGATTATTATGCTTTTGGACACGGTGTTTTAGCTCCGTATATTAGGGAGAGGCTGAAGCCATCTCGTCCGAAAAAAATCTTATTTCATTGGCATTGGGCTAAGGATAGAAGTCTATTCGACTTCTTTCAAGAAAATCAAGTGGTTCTTACAATCTCATCAAGTGTTGTTTTCCCCTCTAAAAATTTCAATAATCCATCATCTTTTAAATCTCTATAACCCAAAGATTTAATATCAGAAAAATCTTTATTTTCATCAAATTTTTTCATAACTTTTTCATTAAATTCTACAATTTCCATAATAGGTAATCGTCCTTTAAAACCTCTATATTGACAACTTTCACACCCTACAGCTTTGCATGGATTTAACTCTGAGCTAATTTCACGAGATAATTTTTCTAAATTATAGGCTCTGCTTATCTCTTTGGTTATATTAATAGGTTCTTTACAATCATCACATAATCTTCGTACAAGCCTTTGAGCCATCAGTCCAATAATAGAAGATTTAAGCAGATAATACTCCACCCCAATATCCATAAGTCTTGATATTGCTCCAAGAGCCGAATTTGTGTGAAGTGTGGATAAAACCAAATGTCCAGTCAGTGCAGATTGAACAGCAATATCAGCAGTCTCACCATCTCTGATTTCACCAATCATAATTGTATCAGGGTCTTGACGCAAAATTGATCTAAGAGCTTTTGCAAATGTATAATCAATAGAAGCTTTAACCTGAATTTGGCTAATCCCCTCTAGTTGATACTCCACTGGGTCTTCAACTGTAATAATTTTAACCTCATCGCTATGGATATAATTTAAAGACGCATATAAAGTTGATGTTTTTCCACTTCCTGTTGGTCCTGTCGTTAGCAAAATTCCATTTGGTTTAGATAGAAGTGATTTTAAAAGTGTAAGATTATCGCTATGAAGTCCCAGTTTATCAATCTCTAGGCTTATTGAGTCTTTTGAAAGGAGTCTTAAAACAAAACTTTCACCAAAAGCAGTTGGAACACTTGATGAGCGAATATCTATCTCATTTCCAACAACTTTAATTGTGATTCTACCATCTTGAGGAAGTCGGCTTTCAGCAATATTCATTTTAGATATTAGTTTTAATCTTGCAGTAACTGCTTGTTTAAGATGTTGAGGAATTGTATCAACAGTTTTTAAAATACCATCAAGTCTATATCTAACTTTCATCCCTTTTGCAAAAGATTCAAAATGAATATCTGACACGAACCGTTGAGCAGCTTTACTAAAAATATTATTAATAAGTTTAATTACAGGAGCTTCGGAAGCTAACTCTTTTAGTTTATCAATCTCATCTTCAAAAATATCCTCAACATCTTCGCTAATCTCCTCTTGAAAAATATCTTTTATATCTCTAAGTTCTTCATTGGTTGCTAAAAAAATTCGTGCTGGTTTTTTGGTTAAATTTGTAATCATAGATATAGCACTTGTTTGAAGAGGATTATTCATCACAAGATATATCTCTTGATCTTCATAAAATGGATAAATATCATGCTCTATAAAAAAATCAGTAGATATAGATGGAAACTCTTTTTTTCTGATATTATCATTTTTAAAATCACAAAATAGCTCTAATTCATATTGTAAAGCTAGTGCCGAGATAAGAGTCTCTTCTGAGATAATACCAAGATTTAATAACACAGTGGACATCATTCCACCATATTCATCTATAATAGAGTTTGCTTGATCTATATCTTCAAGATTACATCTATTTTGTTCTAAAAGAATCTCCTCTAGTGATTTTATTCCCATATAGAAATATCTGCCTTATTTTTTTCTCCACCCACAACACCATCTGATCCATAAGATAATAAATCATAAGGATTACCATCCGCCCCTGGATTTTTATAGATAAATTGATTTTTCCACGCATCACCCTTAATTTTTTTAGGTAGATATGCACCATTCCAACCTTTAATCTCAGAGCTTTTTGCCCATAATACTTTTAATCCCTCTTCTGTCGATGGATATCTTCCCACATCTAATCTAAATGAATCAAGTGTTGTTGATAACATCTCCATTTGAGTTTTTGTAGTTTCAATTTTTGCATTATCTAATTTTCCAAAAAGTTTTGGTCCAACTAATGATGATAAAAGAGCGATAATAACAATTACCACCAACAGTTCTATAAGTGTAAATGCCGATTTTTTATTTTTCAAGATTTTCTCCAAGTTTATATATTTTATTGTGGATTATAGCATATCTTATTTTAATTTAGTTATACTATTTGTTAAAAATAAAAATTAGGATTAAATGGTGAATGAACGAATATCTTATAGTGCTGTTACGTCTTCTAAAGAGCTAGTTAATGGTATTTTTGAGGGTAATAAAAAAGAGTTTGAAGAGTTTGTTCGCCACAAAAAGCTTATTGTTACCTCATTTAAAGAAACCAAAAAAAAGCTCAAAAAAGGGAAATTAACACAAGATGATTTTTTAGCGATGATTGAAGAGTTATATTATCTTATAAATTCTGGAATGTCTATTGACAAAGCTATAAAACTTTTAATTACAACATCTGCAAAAGAGGCTCAAATAAAAATTTTAGTTTATATTTTAGAAGATATAAAAGGTGGAACTCAACTTTCTTTGGCTCTTAAATCATCGCTAGAAAAAGAAAAGTTTAGTGTGGATGCTCTTAGTATTGGTTTTATTGCAACTTCAGAAGAGGTTGGAAATCTCTCTGATGGACTTTTGCAATTATTTGAGTATCTTACATTTCAAAAAGTAATTCGTTCAGATATTAAACAGGCACTAGCTTATCCTATGTTTTTAATGGGTATGGCTGTTGTTGTATCATTTTTAATTTTTTTCTTGATTATTCCAAAATTTTCTACAATATTTTCTCCAGAAGAGTTTGAACGACTACCTTCACTATCTTACGCAATTTTAAGTATGGGAAATTATTTAAACGATAATGGTGGAATGGTATTTTCTATTATTATCGCTATAGTTTCATCATTTGTTATTTTTATTAAAAGAGTTGGGATAAACTGGCTATCAATATTTTATCACACACCAAAATTAAGAGATTTAGTAATTGATATTCAGCTTTCAATTGTATATGGAGCATTAGGAACTATGCTAAAAGGTGGATTGGAGCTTGATAGAGCATTAAGACAACTTCAAAAGATTGAGCTTTTAAAAGAGATAAATGATTTATTAAAAAATACTTTAACAGAACTAAAACGGGGTATTAAAATGTCAGAAGTATTTTCATTAAATGCACTAATTCCACCTAGTGATATTGCTCTGCTTTATGTTGGAGAGAGCAGTGCTTCTATGCCTCAGATTTTAGCATCTTTATCTAAACGACATAGTGACGCTTTTAGCCGAGATGTTAAAAAAGTTTTGTCAATTTTAGAACCAGCAGTTATTGTTCTTTTGGGAATTTTTATTGCTGTAATTATTGTGGCAATTATGATGGCTGTTATGAGTATCTCTGATATTACGGGATAAGATGAGAAAAGCATTTACACTTATTGAGATATTAGTTGTTATGGCAATGATGAGCTTTCTAATGATGATGATTGCACCAGCTGGATTAAAAATAATTGATAGTATAGAAAATTTTCTTGAGACAAAAGAGGATGAAAAAAGCTTTCAAAAAATTCAAGTAGATGCTTTTATTAGTGCTACTGATATTAATAGTTCAAGTGAACCAATTATGAAAAAATTTAATGTAGAATCAATATCATTAAAAGGTATAATTCATAAAAGACAGGAGATTTTAGATGAAGATTAATAACAAAGCATTTGTAACAATAGAGATATTAATTGCTATGGTTATTGGTTTTTTGGCAATTTTAATGCTTACGGCATCAATTAAATCTCTTCATAAAGTTGAGATACAAAAAAAGATATATCAAAATTTATATATTACAGTTTTGTCTTTAAAAGATAAAATTAGAGCTAAAACTTGCATAGAAAACCCTTTATTAAATGGTGAACAAAACGGATTTAACTATAATATTATTTGTGAAGAAAAAAAAGTAATCAATAATTATCAATCTTATTATGATGATATGCAAGATAAAATGGTTGGTGGATATTGGGGAATATATGAAATTCATCTTTTTAGAGTTACAATTAATATAACAAAATCAGGTTTAAAAAAAGAATATAGCTTTTATCAAACAGAGCAAAAAGCAAGGTTTACAGATGAAGAATTACTTCAACAGATGCTTGATACTATGGGGTAAAATATCTAAGTTAAATTTTCTTAGATATAATAATTTAAAGCTATTAATATTAATATTGTAAATAACCATATACTTGGAATATATCTATATTTACCAATAACCTCATCTAATCCCATAAAAGATTCTATAACTAAATAACCTTTTATAAATGTGCCAATTAATAATAAAACCATTGATATTTTTGATATTAATTCAAACCAACCTAATGAGAATGTAAAAATTGTAAAAATTATTAATGCTATATATACTTTTGTAAATTTATCCATTAGATTACCTTATTATATAAATTAGAGGGAAAAGTACAATCCATAATAAATCAACCATATGCCAATATGCAGCACCTGATTCTAATCCAATATGGTTTGTTTTTGTATAGCCACCAATTTTTGTTTTTTGATAAAGATTAAATAATATTATCATTCCTAATATAACATGCATAAAATGAAACATTGTCAAAAGAAAATAAAACATAAAAAAACTATTTGTACTAAGGTTTATCCCCTCTTGATATTTCCCCACAAATTCTGTCATTTTTAAAATTAAAAATATACCACTAAGTCCTATAGCTCCTAAAAGCCAATTTGATGCTTTATTAAACGCCTCTTGTGTATTTATGGTTTTAATTATTTTTATAGCTTTTACAACGAAATAACTACTAGTAATTAAAATAATAGTATTTGTAAATCCAGCTCTTTGGTCTAAAAGCAATTGTGAAGCATTAAAAAGTTCAATATCACCTCTTCTGGAATATATATATCCAATAAAAAATAGTCCAAAAGTTAAAAGCTCTATATATATTATTATCCAAACAGCAAAATCACCAGGTGGATATTTATGTTTTTGTTTAATCATAATAAAAGTATATTATTATTATGATTAAAACTTACTTTAATTATAACTTTGATATTATACTATACAAAATTTATCTTATTTAAAAAAGGAGAATGATATGACAGAGCGAATTACTAAAAGTATGGCTAAAAATATCTATTATGGCGGCGGAATGTTTGCTTTATTAATATTTATAGGTCTTGCTTTTGATACAGTTCAGCAGATACCAGAGCGATCAAATGAGGTTGCAATGACAGAATCTGTAGTAAAAGGTAAAAAACTTTGGGAGAAAAACGATTGCGTTGGATGCCATACACTAGTTGGAGAGGGAGCATATTATGCACCTGAGCTTATGAATGTATTTAACAGAAGAGGTGCTTCGGATGTAGAAGCTTTTAAAGGTTATATGCAAGGTTGGATGGCTGCACAACCATTAGAAATTCCAGATAGACGAAAAATGCCACAATTTAATTTAACAGATAAGCAAGTTGATAATCTATCAGATTTTTTAATTTGGACATCAAAAGTAAATGCCAATGAGTGGCCACCAACAATTGAAGGATAGGGGATAATATGAAATATAGTTCACAAATGGTCGCAAAACCATATTTTATTTTTGCATTAATTCTACTCGCGGGAGAGATTTTATTTGGTTTACTTATGTCAATTCAGTATATATATGGAGATTTTTTATTTCCATTGGTTCCATTTAATGTTTTAAGAATGGTTCATACAAATTTACTAATAGTTTTAATTCTATTTGGATTTATGGGTGCTACTTATTATTTGATTCCAGAAGAGACAGAGTCAGAACTTTGGAGTCCAAAACTTGCTATAGTAACTTTTTGGATATTTTTGGTAGCAGGTGTTGCTACAATTCTTGGGTACCTTTTTGTACCTTATGCACAATTAACAGAGCTTACTTTTAATAATCTTTTACCAACTATGGGTAGGGAATTTTTAGAACAACCACTTCCAACTAAAGTTGGTATTGTTTTAGTTGTTCTTTCTTATTTATTAAATGTAACTATGACTGTGTTAAAAGGTAGAAGAACCGTTATTACAACAGTTTTGATTACTGGTCTATTTGGTTTAGCATTCTTCTTTTTATTCGCATTTTATGTTCCAGATAATTTAATTATGGATAAATTCTTTTGGTGGTTTACAGTACACCTTTGGGTTGAAGCTACTTGGGAACTTATTCTGGGTGCTATTTTAGCATTTGTTCTTATTAAAGTTACAGGTGTTGATAGAGAACATATTGATAAATGGTTATATTTAATCATTGCTATGACTATGGTTTCTGGTATTTTAGGAACAGGTCATCACTTCTTCTATATGGGTGCTCCTGAATATTGGTTATGGATTGGGTCTATCTCATCTGCTGTTGAGCCACTACCATTTTTCTTAATGATACTTTTTGCATTTACAATGGCAAAAGAGAGAAAAATTGAACATGATAATGAGATGGCACTTACTTGGGCAAAAGGAACTGCTGTGATGGCATTTATAGGAGCTGGTGTTTGGGGATTCTTTCACACTCTAGCACCTGTTAATATGTATACACATGGTACTCAACTAACTGCTGCTCATGGTCACTTGTCTTTTTATGGTGCTTATATAATGATTATTTTTACAATAATTTCTTATGCAATGCCTATTTTAAGAGGACGACCACATGGTAACTCTAAAAAGTCTCAAAAAGTGGAATTAACATCTTTTTGGATGATGAATATAGGTATGATGGGTCTTACTTTAGCTCTAAGTGCAGCTGGAATTGTTCAAATTATGGATTCAAGAGTTGGAACAGAACTTATAGGATTTATGGAATCAGCTGAATCAATTAAAGGTATCTTTTTGCTTCGTTCTGCATTTGGACTTTTAGTATTTGCTGGATTAATAACTTATTTTTATAGTTTTTTTGTAAAAGAAGAAGCTAAATAAAACTTTTAAAGTTCAATATCTATCACTTTTGTGGTAGATATTTGCAATTTACTAACCTACAAGACTTATTTGTTTTTATTTTATTTATTTTTCTGAAATAGATGGTGTACTCCTCATTTATATATTAATTCTTTATTATATTTGTTTAACTTTATAGGAGTGATGAATGTCGGATATTATTTTTATCTTTAGAATAAATAGTAAGTAAAGGTTAAAACATCAATATAATCTGACTCGCTACACCTTTAAAGTAATTATTGCAGAAGTCAAAAATAAAAAAAGTCATAAACCAACACTCAACAACTTTTAGCTAAAATCATATTAATTATTTACAAGGAAATCATCAAATGCAAAAACCATTATTAATAGAGATAGGAGTAGAAGAGTTACCAGCAATTCCTCTTTTAAAGATACTAAAACAGATAAAGACCAGTTGGGCAAAAATTCTTAAAGCTAACTCTTTATCATCTGATTTTGAATTTTTATATACTCCACGAAGATTAGTTTTAATTCATCAATCAATTGCGTTAAAACAAGATGACAATATTATAGAATTTTTTGGTATGCCATTAAGTATTGCGATAAAAGATTATAAACCAACAAAAGCTGGTGAGGGATTTGCTAGAAAGTGTGGGGTTAGTTTTGATGAATTAACAACAAATACAAAAAATGGTAAAGAGGTTTTATATTTTAAGAAAGAGGTTATTGGTAAAAAAACTGCTGATTTACTTGAAGATATGATTTTGGAGTGGATATCATCAATGAGTTTTGGAAAGATGATGAGATGGGGGGAGAGAAGTGATGATTTTATTCGCCCTATCAGATGGTTTCAAGTTCGCTTAGGTGATGAGATTGTTGATGCCTCTTTATATGGACAAAAAAGTTCAAATTTAACATTTATTCATAGAATGGTAGATTTTAAACCAAAAGTTGTTGATAGTATTGATAGTTATTTGGATATTTTAGAGGATAATATGGTTATGTTAGATCAGAATCATAGAAAACAAAAAATTCTATTTGATTTTGATACAATAGAGAAAGAGAATAATTTAATAATAGAGAGAGATTTCTCATTGTTAGATGAAATTGTGGCAATCACAGAAAATCCAAAAGCTCTATTGGGTAGTTTTGATGAGAAATTTTTAGAGCTTCCACCAGAGGTTATTATAATATCAATGAAAGAGCATCAAAGATATTTTGCAGTGTTTAAAGATGGTCGTTTAACAAATAAATTTATTGTAGTAAGTAATGCTGTAACGGATGATTATACAAAAGTTATAGAGGGAAATGAGAGAGTTTTAAAGCCCCGTTTGGCTGATGGAATGTTTTTTTATTATAATGATTTAAGAGATAAACTTTCAACTGATGGGTTAGAGAATATTCAATTTATGGATGGACTTGGTTCGCTTAAAGATAAGATTGAAAGAGAGGCTAATATTGCTATTAAACTTCTTCCTTTATATAATTTTCAACTAAAACAACAAACAGGTAAAAGTGAAATAGAGCTAGAAAGACTTATCTTAAAAGCTGTTCATTTGGCAAAAGCTGATTTAACAAGTGAGATGGTTTATGAGTTTACTGAACTTCAAGGATTGATGGGTTATTATTATGCAAAAGCTGAGGGTGAAGATGAACTAGTTATAGATGCAATAAAAGAGCAATATATGCCTCTTGGTGAAGGTGGGGAGCTTCCATCAAATATATTTTCGTCAATTATTGCAATATCAATTAAACTTGATACTCTTGTAGGACTCTTTAGTGTTGGCAAAATTCCAACAGGTTCAAAAGACCCATTCGCACTAAGACGAGCTGTAAATGGAATTACTAGAATAGTTTATAACTATGATTTAACATTTAATATAGATGAAATTTTAACCCTTTTAAAAGACTCTTATAATAATTTTGATAAGCAGATATTAAAAGATTTTATGATAGAAAGAGTGAAAAAATCTATCACAGTAAATCCATCTTTAATTCAAGCTGTTTTAAGCTCTGGCGAGATGGATATTAATGAGATACTTAAAAAAGTTGAAGCCTTAGATACTATAGTATCTTCTTCCGAATTCACAGAGCAGTTCTCCACATTTAAAAGAGTTGCGAATATATCTAAAGATGTTGATTTAAATGGTAAACTTAATATTGATATTACACTATTTAATCAAAATGAAGAGATAGAATTGTATAATAATTTTATTAAAATATCTTTAAAAGATTATGATGACTATACAGATATTTTAAATGCTTTATTTTCTTTAAAAGATACATTGGATAAATATTTTGATGAAGTTATGGTAAATGTGGAAGATGAAGCAGTTAAAAATAATAGACTTAATATGATAGCTTCTATATATAAAAGCTTTAAAGAGATTGCTGATATAAAAGAGATTTCTGTATAACTTTATCAGAAATGATGGCTTTAGTCTAAAACCTGTAGGGTGCGATTTCTATCGCACCAATTGTTTAATATAAAAAAGGTGCGATAGAAATCGCACCCTACTTTAAAATAAATATAATAATAAAAAAGAGAGAACAGATGAAAAATATCCTTCTAGCCCATTCACCAGATGCAGATGATATATTTATGTATTATGCAATTAAATTTGGTTGGGTAGAGACAAACGATTATAAGTTTGATAATATTGCACTAGATATAGAAACTCTAAATCAAGAGGCTTTAAAAGGTACTTATGATGTAACGGCTATAAGTTTTGGTGCGTACCCATATTTAAAAGATGAATATGCACTTCTTAGAACGGCTGTAAGTTTTGGTTATGGTTATGGACCAAAGTTAATTAAGAAAAAAGATGTTAAATTAAAAAGAAATTTTAAAGTGGCATTAAGTGGTAAATATACAACAAATGCAATGCTTTTTAGACTTTATTATCCAGAAGCTAGAGTTGTTTATATGGATTTTTTAGAGATAGAAAAAGCTGTGATTAATGGTGATGTTCATGCTGGTGTTTTAATCCATGAGAGTATTTTAGATTTTGATGATTCTCTTGAAGTTGAGAAAGAACTTTGGGATATTTGGGTAGAACTAGCAGGAGATGAGCTTCCTCTTCCATTGGGAGGAATGGCAATCCGTCGCTCTTTGCCACTTAATCGTGCATTGGAGATAGAAGATATTTTGATTGATGGCGTTAAGGTTGCAAATGATAAAAAAGATGAACTTTGTAAAAAACTAGAAGATGATAATTTAGTAAGAATTAGTGATGATATGCTTGAAAAATATCTTGATATGTATGCTTCAGATGAATCTGTAGAGTTAAGTGATATTCAGATAAAGGCGTTAGATAGACTTTTTGAAATTGGTTTTGAAAGAGGGGTATTTACATCTTTATTAAAAACAGAAGAATATTTGCTTCCAAAAGAGTATAAAGAGTTAAGAGCTAGATAGATGTATCTAAAAAACATAAATTTTGCAAAATACTCTAGTATTAAAGTCGGACAACCTATTGATCTCTTAATGATAGAAAAAGATGATGTTATTCCAAAAGATAGAGTAATAATAGGTGGGGCTAATAATTTATTAGTTTCAGCAAATCCTCCACCTTTAATGATGTTATCAAAAGATTTTAATATAATTTATCAAAAAGATAATATGCTTTATATTGGAGCATCTACAAAAAGTGGGCAAATTTTATCTTATGTAAAAAAGCATAATATTGGAGGATTTGAATTTTTATCTAAACTCCCAGGAACATTAGGTGGAATTATAGCCATGAATGCTGGAGTTAAAGAGTATGAAATTTTTAATATTCTAGATTCTATTAAGATTAATAATCAATGGATTAAAGTAACAAATATAGATTATGGTTACCGTTATGCTAGATTAAATGGAGTTGTGACAATGGCAAGATTTAAACTTAAAGAAAATTTTGATACAATTTTGTTAAATCAATTAATATCTTTAAGATCAAATCAACCAAAAGAGCCTAGTGCAGGATCTATATTTAAAAATCCAGTAAATTATCATGCAGGTAAACTTATAGAAGATGCAGGATTAAAAGGTTATCAAAAGGGTAATATGCAAATTAGTAACATACATTCAAACTTTTTGGTAAATTTAGATAGAGGCATTTTTGATGATGCTTTATATTTAATTGATTTAATTCAATATGAAGTTAAAAAGAGATTTGAAATAGAGTTAAAAATAGAGCTTAAAATATTATAACTAATTAGGAATAAAAATGAACAAATTAAATATAGAGAATAACCTTGATAACTATATCTTAATAAGTAAAGATATAATTATATTTTCTTCTGTATTTTTAGTTATTGCAATCTTATTATTAATATTTTTTTATAAACTATTTATAAAAGAAAAAAAGACAATAGAGTCTTTTAAAGATGCAATTAAAGATAGTTATCACTCCATTATTATAGCTGATATAGATAGGAATTTTATCTATGTAAATAATCTATTTGAAAAAAAGACAGGTTATAAGTTAGAAGAGTTAATTGGTAAAAGCACATCTTTATTAAAATCAACAAAAGAGGATAAATCTATTCACTTAGAGATAAACCAAAAATTAAAAAATGGTGAAAAATGGGAAGGTGAGCTTATAAGTAAAAATAAAGATGATTCTAATATATATGAGAAAGTCTCTATTCTTCCTGTATATTTAAATAAAAAAATAATAAATTATATTGCGTTAAAACTTGATATAACAGAATATATTCAGCAAAATATAAAACTTCAACAATCCTCAACTCTTTTTGAAAATATAGAAGAAGCAATTTTTATTACTGATAGGCATAATAAAATTACATCTGTAAATCAAGCATTATTAGATTTAAGTGGTTATAGTAGAGATTATTTAATAGGTCAAGAACCTAATATCTTTAAATCAAATAGACATAATGAAGATTTTTATAAAAATATTATAAAAACTGTTCTGGCAAAAGGATTTTGGAAAGGAAAAATATATAATAAATATAACTATAGGATAGTAATACCTATATGGACAACTATAAAAGTACTCTATAATAAAGATAGAAAAATAAATGGTTATATTACAATTCAAACTAATTTAAGAGAGATAGAAGACGCTCAAATAAAAAGTAAATATCTAAAATATAATGATGGTTTAACAGGTCTTCCAAATAAATTGAGTTTAAATATAAAATTAAAAGATATTATTAATAAATCAAAAAAATTTAATGAAGAATTTGCAATACTATTTATAGATATAGATAGACTAAAATCAATTAATGATTATTTTGGACATAATATTGGAGATGAGGTTTTAAAAATAGTAGCATCAAGATTTGCAAAAGCTATTGATTATAAAAATGTTTTATTTCGATGGACCGATGATAGCTTTATTATTGTTTTAGAAAGTTTAAAAAACCAAAACTATCCTGCTATAGTAGCTCAAAATGTAATGGATTCATTAAAAAAAGTTCTTAATATAAATTTAAATCAAATAAATGTAACAATAAGTATTGGTATCGCACTTTATCCTTGTGATGGAGAAGATAAAGATTTAATTATTAAAAATGCTTATGATATTATGAATTATACAAAAAGAAATACATTAAATAGTTCTTATCAATACTATAAACAAGAATTATCTGTGGCAACTCATAGGCAATTAAAGATTAGAAATGCATTAAAAACAGCATTACAAAATAATGAATTTTATCTTCTATTTCAACCTCAGTATGATTTAAAAACCAATACTATTATTGGAGCAGAATCACTTATTAGATGGGAAAATAAGGATATTAGTTTTATCTTTCCCAGTGAATTTATACCAATAGCTGAGGAATCGCTAGATATAATATCTATTGGTGAATTTGTCTTTGAAGAGAGTTGTAAAGCATTTGTTTCAATTAAAGAGGCTGGAATAAACTTAGATAATATATCTGTTAATGTATCAACTCTACAATTTTCAGATACTATATTAGATAGATTTTTAAATATATTAGATAAATATAACTTGGTAACTTCAAATATAGAGATTGAGATAACTGAAAGATATTTTATGAACAATGTAGATAAAGGGATAGAGTTATTAAATAATTTTAAAAATAAAGGGTTTAATATATCTATTGATGATTTTGGAACAGGTTATTCTTCTATGAACTATCTCAGTAAAATGCCACTTTATGCGATTAAAATAGATAAATCTTTTATTGATGATATCACAACTAGTGTTAGAAGCAAAAAGATAGTTAAATCTATAATATTAATTGCAAATGAACTTGGTTATAAAACTATTGCAGAGGGTATAGAGAATATAGAACAAGAAAAATTACTTCAAAAACTAGGTTGTGATATTGGTCAAGGATATTATTTTAGCAAACCAATAACTCTTAATGAGATAGTTGATAAATTTAAATAGGGATATATTATGGATGATAGTAAAAGAAAAGCACTAGATTTAGCTATAAAACATATTGATAAAACATTTGGCAAAGGAACTCTTATGCGATTAGGAGATAAAGAGATTGAATCTATTGAGGCTATTAGTACTGGTTCAATTGGTCTTGATATTGCTCTTGGAATTGGTGGAATACCAGTTGGAAGAGTGATAGAAGTTTATGGACCAGAAAGTTCAGGAAAAACTACACTTACTCTTCAAACAATTGCTTCTGCTCAAAAGATGGATAAAGTGTGTGCTTTTATTGATGCAGAACATGCTCTTGATATAATATATGCTAAAAACTTGGGTGTTGATATAGATAATCTTTTTGTATCTCAACCAGACTTTGCAGAACAAGCTCTTGATATTTTAGAAACTATAATTAGAAGTGAAGCTGTAGATTTAATTATTATAGATTCTGTGGCAGCATTAACTCCAAAAGTGGAGATTGATGGTGAGATGGGTGATCAACAGGTGGGTCTTCAAGCTAGACTTATGAGCAAAGCTCTTAGAAAGATTACTGCTATTTTACATAAAACAGATACAAGTGTAATTTTTATAAATCAACTTCGTATGAAAATAGGAAATATAGGATATTCATCACCTGAAACAACCACAGGAGGAAATGCCCTTAAATTTTATTCATCAGTCAGAATAGATATTAGACGAATTGCAACACTAAAAAATGGAGATACTCCTATTGGAAATAGAGTGAGAGCAAAAGTTGTTAAAAATAAAGTTGCTCCACCATTTAGACAAGCGGAGTTTGATATTATCTTTGGAGAGGGTATCTCAAAATATGGTGAAATTATTGATTATGCTGTTAAATTTGATATTATACAAAAGAGTGGTTCATGGTTTAGTTATAATGAAACAAAAATAGGTCAAGGTAAAGAGAAAGTTAAAATATATCTAAAAGATAATCCTGATATTTCTGATGAGATTGAAGAAATATTAAAAGCTAAATTAGCACTTCAACCTATTTTATAAAAAATATTCTAAGACTAAATGAAGATAAATTAAAAAAAAAGTTGTTCAAACGATATAAAATCAATAAGAGATACACTATTAGCAAATGGTGAATGGATTTTTAAAGAGCAATAAGAGGGAATAGAGAAATCAGAGTATGGTAAAGAGATTGAAGACTTTTCCAAAAGTGAAGGCACTGCGTTCGCAATTGAATTTTAAACTAAAGTAGTTATATAAATTTTTAGATTTTGTTTGGTACTGCCAAACCTACTCAAAATAAAGGTAAAAGATGAAAGATAGATACCCCACAAAAAAAATATTTGTTGGAGGAGTAGCAGTTGGTGGAGATGCTCCAATTTCGGTGCAATCAATGACATATTCTGATACAAGAGATGTAGAGGCAACAGTAGAGCAGATTAAGAGATTACATTTTGCAAGTTGTGATATTGTGCGAGTTGCAGTGCCTGATATGGAATCGGCAAGAGCGTTGGAGGAGATTAAAAAACAAATTTCCATTCCACTGATTGCAGATATTCATTTTAATTATAAATTAGCACTAGAGGCTTCTAAGTGGGTGGATTGTATTAGATTTAATCCAGGGAATATTGGGGATAAATCAAGAATAAAAGATATTGTAAAAGCTTGTAGTGAACGAAGTCTTCCAATTAGAATAGGGGTAAATGCAGGAAGTTTGGAAAAAGAATTTGATAATAAATATGGTGCAACTGCCAAAGGTATGGTAGCATCGGCTGAGTATAATATCAAATTTTTGGAAGATTTAAGATTTGAAGATATTAAAATTTCGCTAAAAGCAAGTGATGTAGATAGAACCGTGGATGCTTATAGAATGCTTCGTCCAAAGAATAATTATCCATTTCATATTGGTGTAACAGAAGCAGGGACAATATTTCATGCTACGATAAAGTCAGCTATTGGACTTGGTGCATTGTTAATTGATGGGATTGGTGATACAATGAGAGTATCAATCACAGGTGAACTTGAAGAGGAGATTAGAGTAGGAAAGGCTATTATTAAAGATAGTGGCAGAAGTAAAGAGGGATTAAATATAATTTCTTGTCCAACTTGTGGGAGAATAGAAGCAGATTTAGTAAGTGCTGTTGCAGAAGTAGAGAGACGAACGGCTCATATTAAAACTCCTATGGATGTATCGGTTATGGGGTGTGCTGTTAATGCTATTGGAGAGGCTAAACACTCTGATGTAGCGATTGCTTATGGTAAAGGTGCAGGGTTGATTATGGTAAGTGGAGAGGTAGTTGCAAAATTGCCTGAGAATAAATTGGTGGATAGATTTGTAGAAGAAGTTGAGAAATTTGCAAATAGGTAGATTAAAATTTCATACTAATAGAGATTTTACCAGAAGAGAATGATGGATATTCTTCATCTCTCCATGGCCATCTTGTTGGTGAGTACTCTTGAGAATATTTAACAGAAAAATGATATGGTCTGGTATCTTGCCATCCAAAAGAGTAACTATAATCTGATTCTAAATCTGTTTGATTATCTAAATTAGAATATAAAAATGCTGTAGCAGAAACAAAGAATTTATCATATAAAAAGGATTTTGCAGAGATAGTAAGTCTCTCTTGATCTATATGAAAATAATGTTCATATCCTATAGATAAAGATGTATAATCATTTAATGGAGTATAAGCAGTAAGTGATAAAAACTTCTCCTTCTCTGATGGTACATAAGTTGCTTTTGCTATCAAATCTATATCTTTAATTTTTGTTTTATAATTAATTTCCCATGTTCCATCTTTAAATCCATATAAATTATATTTTGATATAATATTATTTTTATAATTTGAGTATAAAAAACCCCAAGTATTTGGATGATAGTCTGAATAACCAAAAGTATAATAGTAGTCTGGTTGATAGTATGGATTCTTATATCCATTTATATCCCACATTGAAGTAAAAGTAAAATATAGATACTCCATAGGTGTTATGCTTAAATAAAATTCCAACATTGTTCTACCACTATCAGAGTCTCGAAGATTTTCCAAAGATGTATAAAAACCTATAGAAAGTTTAAAATAATCATCTATATCTTTTGTTTTAAAAGTATTTTCTAATTGATTTTGTCTTTTTTCTAATGAGAGATTAAGAGTTTTATAATCTCTGTCTAATGCTGAATTTAAAAGTTTTAATCTTCCTAGGTTTCTTCTTTTGATTCTATTTTTTTTACTTTTAATAATGATTTTTTTTTTATTAAAAACTGTTACTATTTCTTCTTTTTCTTTAACTATCTTTTCTAACTTTTTTTTTTAGATTTCTCTTCTTTATCTTTAGCCTCTTTTTCTTTTCTTTTCTTTTCATCTTCTGCTTTTAGTTTTATCTCCTCTTGTACTCGTTTTCTTTCATCTTTTTTAAATTGTCTATCTTCTAATATCTTTTTAGCTTCAGGAGTATCTAAAAAGTTTTTAAAATCTAAATTATTTTCATCTATAATTCTATTTTCATAAGGAAACCTATAATCATATTTATAATATCTGTTTGATACTAAGAATTTTGAAGAGTTAATATCAAGATTTACAACTTTAAAATCTTTCATATCCTGTTTAAATATTAATAAATAGTCTATCGCCTCTTTTTGAGTTTCAAAAGCTCCTATTCTAACTACAAAATCATCATCTTTTCTCTCTACTCTAACTATCTTATCTACTTTTTCAAACTTTTTTAACAATTCTGTTGAGTAATAAAATAGCTCAATCTTTTTACTCTCTATAGAAAATTTATTAACCAAGTCAATATTATGTATTGCAATCTTATCTGCTAGTTTATCTTTTTTATTATAATATAAATTCCCTACCTTTTTATAATATATTGACTCTAAAACAGCAGAGTTAGTAAGAATATTCAAAGATTTATTGATTCTTTTAAAGTCACTATAGTATCCACCAAACCAACCATAATCCTTTTTGTAAAAATCTTTTGTATAATCATTTAGAAGAATAGCATAATTATCAATATATCCATATAAAGCATTATATATAAATGATGCTTTAGTACTTACTAGCTTAAATTTAGCAAGATTATGATCTGCATTATCAAAATCACTCCAGTGTCTTTTATTATGATATATTGTATTTTGTATCCAATATGGATCTTGATCTAAATGCTCTTCTGTAGATGTAGATATTTTACTAGTTCTAGTATAACGCTCTTTAAGTGCAAGATATATATTTGATGAATAGTGTTTGTATTTTAGATAATAAGGATGTTCCATCATACTCCAAAGATAACTCTCTGCATTTGTTACACCATGATGAAAACCTAAAGGAACCTCATAGCCATAAACTGCTCTATAATCTAAATTTTTCTCTCCTACGAAATGACTATAACTATATATATTAAAGAGTTTTAAAGCATTATGAATATAATACTCTTTTGCAGGGTCTACAACATAATCTGACCATTCTTTACCTTCATCATTAGATGAGTAATTTTTCATCCCCTCTTTTAATGCCCTTGAAAAATCATATTTAGCAATAATCAAAAATATATCATTTTGATATTTAGGATAATCTTTTTGAAGATAGTACAAACCTGTTATCAGATGAGCAATAGAGTATAAATCCCAACCTCGTGGATTTGTTGGCTCTCCTGTTAAAGCATCATAATATCTATTGGGTAACTCATCATTATAAAGTTTTAATCCTTTGATAGTTTCTATAATCTTATCCATTTTTTCTATAAATATATTTTGAGTGATAATATTTAGCTTTTTTGCAGATATAGTTGCCATAATTGTTTTACCTATTGCATCTACTTTTATAGTCGTATAATTATTTGAGCCATTTACAATTCCTGTTTCTGGATTATAATTATTTTCAAAATATCTCCATGCAATTGTTGCATCTTTTAAATCTTGTTCTATCTGTGAACTATTTTGCTCTTTCATATTAGGAGCATATGGTTCTAAAACTATCATCTTTTCTTTTGTAGGAAGACACTTAAAGTTATTAACTTTATTTCTATAATAATCATAAGTACCACGATTTTCTATCTTTTTTAACTTTTGCAATGGACCCATTTTACTAAATAATAGAGACTCTAAAATAATAGAGTTTGTATTTAAAGTTAAAGCTTTATTTTGCCCTGCCATAGTTTCATATATCCCTGCATAGTAACCTCTTTTAGAATTATAATTATTTTTTACATAATTAAAGACTTTATTTGCATAAGGAGTATCAAAAAGATGTTTCATCCCTATTGCTGCTTTTGTACTTACTGATTTAAAATCATTATAATCCTGTGCATCATGATTAATAATTTTAAAAGCCTCACCATTTGTAAAGATAGTATTATATAAAAAGTATGGAGGTCTATCGACATGATCTTCTGTAATAGCTGTAAATTGTGCCGTGTGATTATATCTCTCTTCTTGAACTTGATATATATTTCTTATATATTTTCCTGACTCATTATCATCAATTCCATAATCAAATCCTGTATACCAATATGATTCACTACCTACAAAATTGCTATAGAATGTTCTTGAATCAGTGGGAACCTTAATACCATAAACCAATTCCTCTTTTAGGAACTTATAACGCCGCGCTTCTCCCGCATCATGCTCCCAAAGTTCATAACCTCGTGCTAAATACTCTTCATATCCTGTTAAAGATTCATGTCCAATTTTGAGTTCACCATCTTTGTAACTTCCACCATATAAATCACCATCTACACTAAGAACTCTACAATAACGATAACGAAGAGTTAATTTTTCAACTTGAGGAGCAAGAGATGGTTCACACTGTTGAACCACATTTAAAGATGCCAAAAGTCGTGCTAAATCGGCTGCCGACCAACCGATTCCATCAGGTGTAAATTTATTTGCATAATCCGTCATTTTTGCTGATATTGTATTATATGTCTTGTTTGGTAACTCATTATTAAATAGTTGCATCTCTTGCATTGTTGTTAGAAATCTATTCATCATCTCTTCATATTTCTCTTGAGAAATAATTTTAAATTTTTTAGCAGCAAACATTGCATAAACACCATTTGCCCAATCCCAAACAGAAGCAGATGGATAATTATCTGCTGAATTCATTAAACCAGTATTTTTGATGAAATTATTTTCAACATATTTCCAAGCTATTCTAGCCATCTCTAATTCTTCTTTAGTAGGGATAGATTTTAATCCACATGGGTTATCTTCAATAGTGAAGTTTATATCTTCGGTCTTATTTCTATCACAACAAAGATTTATTTTAGTTATAGGTGCTCTAAGCTTAATATTATTTATATCTTGTGTATAAAGTTTATCAAATCCAATTACTCCTAATACTATTAATATAAATATTAAAACTATTATAAAAATAAACCAAATATTTTTCACTTTATCCCCTTAGATATTTGAAGTAATAGACCCTCTTTTTGGTATAATAAAGATTCTAAAATAATTGCATTAGTATTACAACTTAGTGCCTTATTTATTTTCCCAGTTTTTTCATAAATTCCAGCATACCATCCTCTATCACTTTGAAGAGTTATAACTTTATCTAACAATTTTTTAGTATAATCTGTATGATATAAAGCATTCATTGCAAAAGATGCTTTTGTACTAAGTGATTTTTTATCATCATAAACATCCCCATTATCATCAATCGCTACCCACTCTTTTTTATTTACAAAAATTGAGTTATATACAAAGTATGGTTTAACATCTATATGATCTTCTGTAACTGCCGTTAATATTCCTGTATCTTTATATCTTTCTTCTTGAGCTTTGTAAAGTCTATAGCTAAACTCTTTTGAATAATAATCCCATCCAAATTCTAAACCATCAAGCATATAAGGTTCCATTAAAACATAGTTATTCGCACCAAAATTACTGTTATCTCTTGAATCATAAGGAATCTCTATATCATAAATATTTATAAATTTAAGGTATCTATCATATCTTATTGCATTACTTGAACATATACCAAAAAGAGCAAAAACTTTTGATGAATATTGCTCATATCCCAATCTTCCCTCTTGGACAAGCGTATGCTTCTCTTTTTTATTAATACTAGCTCCATAAAGCTCACCATTTTTTTGTAGAGATTTAAATTTCCATTTAGATAAAATAGTTTTAATCTCTTTATTATATTTAGGATACTTTAAATTTATAAATGAAAGTGGTGCTAATATTCGTCCAATATCAATAGAAGACCAACCAATACCATTTTTTATATTTTTATTTGAATAATCTGTCATTTTTAAAGTTTTAGTATTATAAACTTTATTTGGTAGTAAACCTTTATATAATTCTAAATTACTTAATGTTGTTAAAATTCTACTAAGACGGTTATGAAACTTTACTTCACCAATAATATCAAGACGATAAGCAGATATTAGTGCCATAATATAATTCCCAGTATCCCATAAAGTTGCTGATTTAAATTTATCAACAGAGTTTACTAATCCTGTTTTTTCATTATAGTTATTTTCAAAATATATCCATGCAGTTTTTGCCCATTGCTCTTGAGTAAGATTTAAATCTTTCTTATTAATCGTAATCTCAGGAGCTATCTGATTTTCTAATGCTTTCATAGAACTTCCATCTTTTTTTATATCTATACTATTTAAAAAATTTATAAGAACAGCGCCAACAATCAGTGCGGATAAAAATACTATATGATGTCTTGCTCTTTTTATACTTTGATATTTATCCATTATTTTTATCCTTTAAATTTATATAGTGCTGCTTGAACTATTGCCCAAAGTGCTAACATATTATATGCAGACCACATTAAATTGATTGCATAACCTGTAATATAGATTCTTTCGCCTATTATAAGCATAGTAGAAGCATAAATTATTGCTACTATATATAATATAATTAGTCCAAGTTGAATACGAACTAAAGGTAAAAAATTACCTGAACTAGCTGTTTTTGCAGTTACAACAAATCTGATTGGTTTACCTCTTAATACATCCCAAAATGCGTTAATTACAATTGGAAAAATTGCCACAAAAAAGGAAGCACCACGATTAGAATGGATTCCCCAAGTGGCTATCATCAGTGTAACCTGATTAAAAAACAAAAATGGAATCAGATGGATAAAAAAGTCCATTGAATAACTATCAACTGGTGCAATATTTGTAAACATAAAAATAATTGGAGATAACAATAATACCATCAACCAAATTGCACCAGTATAAGACCAAAATGTGCTAAAATACATCAATTTCTGCCCTAAAGATAATCCTGATTTAAAAAATCTTCCAAACTCTTTTGTAATTAAATCAATTGTTCCACCAGCATATCTAAATCGTTGCGTACTCCAAGTTATTAAATCAAGTGGAGATAACATTTTTGATTCAACTTTTGGATGAAGAACAGATTTATATTTTTTTGGTTTATAAGAGTGAACAAGTAATGATGTATAAATATCTTCAGATGTATGAAAAGAGATATATTCCATATCAATATCTTTTATAGCTTTTTTCTTATCATCCGCTTCATTAACTCTTTGTACCCATCTATCCATTGCTACCATTCTAAGAGCATCTGTTCTATGAATTGATGTTGCCCCACAGCAAAAAGAAGCATTATAATTATTTCTTCGTCTTTGAATCACATCAAAAAACATAGCAGGGTCATTTGCAAAAATATCTTTACCAAGAGTTATTTTACCAAAAAGTTTTTGAAATATATTTGCACTTTTTTCCCCTATAATTCCTGCTTTTGCTTTCCATTTTACATCTAATGATTTACCCTCTGTTAAATCACAAAACCATTGAGGAGTCTGAACCCATGCAACACTATCATCTTTGAAATATCCTAAAGTGTTAAGTAAAATATCTTCAAAAAGTCTTGTATCTGAATCTATTATTACGATAAAATCACCACCAGTAATATCCATGGCATTTGTGATAGCCCCTGCTTTTCTACCTTTGGAACTATCTCTTGTGATTTGAGTAATCCCCTCCTCTTTTGCCATCTGAGTCATAGCATTATTTCCACTATCATCAAGCAAAAATATAGATACTTTCCAAGAATCTAGTTTTTTAACCTTTTTACTTGCAAAGACACTTTGACGAACCATCTCAGGGTCTTCATTAAAAACAGGAAGATATATATCAATGGTTATATCTTTATTTTTATAATATTCTCTACTTTTATCTTCAACAATTTCATCCATATATTTTGGTGCATCTTGCATTGGAGTATCATTTATACGCCAAAAATTTATAACTATAAAAATAGTTCCTATAAACATCATCGTTTCTGCAAATGCTAAAGGTATTGCAAACCATAAAGCATCCATATTTAAAGATTCAGTCCACCTATAATCAAGATACCAAAAACCTAGCATAATTGTAATAATTGCAAAGAATTGAAATAAAGATTGCATTGTATCAGATTGATTTTGAGGCTCTTCTGGAATACGACTATCATACTTTGATTCTAAAAAATATAGTTCATTCAATTTATTATATTTTCTCCTGTAATAATTTTTTACTTTATGGTACCCACAAGGGGATACCTCAATGCCAATGAAATAAGGATTTCATGTTTTTGGACACGGTGCTTTAGCTCCGTATATTAGGGAGAGGCTGAAGCCATCTCATCCTAAAAAAAAGCTTAACTCATTGATATTGGTGGGGGGGGGTACCCTACGGCTAATTAACATTTTGTAGGGGCAATCCCTTGTGGTTGCCCTTGAATTTTAAAAATTATAAAGAGTAAATACTCTGAAGAATCTCTAATATCTCTATCTCTTCTGGTGTAATTTTACAATAACATTTCCTTCTATCTTCTACCAAAAAATGCATATTTGTTTCATCTACATCAATAAAACTACCATCAGGATTTACAATATATTTACTTGTGATAATCTTATTTGAGAATTTTAGTCCTCTATGAATTTTTGTGTAACTAAATAATATACTTTGATTTAGAATAACATTTTCTTCAATAAGACAACCAGAACCTATCATAGTTGGACCTATAATCTTTACACCATCTTCTATTTTAACACTATTTCCAATATAAACTGGACCTTCAATTTCTATTGAATCAAAATCTATTTTACAATTTATTCCAACCCATACATTTGGTTGAATCTCTTTACCATACGGTTTTATATCTTTTATCTTTTTCTCTAAAAGAAGCATATTTGCTTTATAAAAATCGGCAATTGAGCCAACATCTATCCATTGAAAATCTGGTACTTTAGCATAATATGGAAGATTAAGCTCACTAAGTAGCGGTAATAGATCACCTCCAATATCAAACTCTTTATTATCAGGAATATAATCTAAAACAATAGGATCAAAAATATAAATACCTGTATTAATTATATTACTTTTAGCATCTTCAACTTTTGGTTTTTCTTGAAAACTTTCAATAAGTCCATTTTCACTAGTAACAACAACACCATATTTATAAACATCCTCTTTGGGAACCTCTTTACAAATTACAGTAGCCACACCATCATGACTTTTATGAAATTCCATAGCCTTAGTTAAGTCTAAATCAATTAAAGCATCTCCACAAATAACTAAAAAAGGTTCTGTAAAAAAATCAGCAAATTTTTGTACTTTTTTTAATCCACCAGCAGAACCCAAGCCTTTTGAGACTATTTTACCGTTTTTAACACTTCCCTCTAATGAGTAGGCAATTTGCATACCTTGTTCTTCACCATTTTGATAATGATCTTCTAACATATCTGCTTTGTAACTAACCGTCACTATCACTTGTGAAAAATTATGTTTTTTAAGCAATTTAAAAATATAACTAATAAGAGGTCTCTCAACAATAGGAATCATAGGTTTTGGAACAATATATGTAAGTGGTCTAACGCGTGTTCCTTGTCCTCCACTAAGAATAACAGCTTTCATATCTTATCTCCTAAAATTTATTAGTTACTATACATTCATCTTGATCAAGGAATGTCAATAGTCTATTAAGTTGAATAATTTTGAGTAATTCAGTAGGTTGCTTACTTAAAGGGCAGAGTTTAAGTTCTCCATTGACACTACTAATTCGTTTAAATATACTGACAATAACACTTAGTCCCGTACTATCCATAAACTCCATAGAAGATAAGTTTAATACCATTTTATGTATACCATTATCTATAATATTAAATAGGGTATCTTTTGCCTCTTTTGCATTTTGATGATCAAATCTTTCAGTAACTATTTTAATAAAAGCTGTATCATCCTTATATGTAATAATAATATTCATTTTAATCCATTTAAATTCAAGAATTTTTAAAGTATAGATACTTTAAAATTATATTAACATTTAACAAGGTGCTAAATACTTTATAAAAATATAATAAAAATTATAACTTAATTGTTCTTTATAGTTAATAAATTTTTTATTTATCTTCAAATATAATATCAACTATATCTTTTTTAAATAGAATATCTCCAAAACTATATTGATCAACCTCGTCAATTGCTGAGGATTTAATAATTCCTAGATGATACTCATTATTCATAAAATATTGATAACCATTTATATCATGTGTTGGTTCATCAAAAAGAGCCATCACAGCGAAACCAAATAAACCATTAGTAAGTAATTCTGATTTTTTTTGCATTAATTGAGTGTATACACTATTTGCCTTTTCTTCCCATCCTGATAAGTCAAGTTCTGAGTCATCAATTTTAGAATCACCATTTTTATCATCCCATGAAGATGTTGCCACTGTAATATATGGGATAAATATAGGCTTTTGATACTTATCTCTTAAGAATTTTGATAAATTACTAATTCTTGAACTTAAAAAATCAATCCCTGAATCATCATTTGTATATACTTTATCTCTATTAAATTGTGCTATCATCTGCTCAAATGATATAAAATCTAATTTTGATAATAAAGAACTATAGATATTATCTAGTTTATTCCACTCTTCTTTATCCCCTAGTCCACAATGTGCATAGCCACACTTTTCATTTTCATAATTATCACTATTAATATTTCTACTTCCTGTATCCATCATACATAAAGAAAACTTAACATTAGTAGTATTAGATTTGATATTATCAATAGCATTAGATATTATAGATGTAAAATTTATCTGATTATTTGGATCTTCAATAATAACATTCTTATTAAATTCAGGCTCCATTATAACAAATTTTATACCATTTAATTTAGACAAGAAACTTGATATCTTTACATTATGTTTATAGTACTCTTCTATCCCTTGATTATCAGGTAATCCACCAGCTAATTCATCTGCAAAATACCAATAATTAAAAACAGGTATATAACCCTGATCCATAGCTCTTTGAATATTTTCAGAGTTATTCCAACTCTCATCCCAATATTTTGTAATCCAATAAACTATAAATTTAGAGTTTTTTAATTTTTGTTGTAAAATATCAAATTTTTCTGCATTAAAATTCTTAATATCTTGATACTCTATGTTATTTTCAATATTATCATCAAGAATAAGATCTGTAGAGTTTAACCAAATAGGCTCATTACTATTACTAGTAAAAGAGAATGACCCACTTCCTCCAAAACCAACATTAAAAGATCTATAAATTGACTCCATTTCAGTATCATCTATAACAAGTCCAATATCTTCTTTAATGTTAGATGAAGTATTTTCAGATGAAGTTTCAGTGTTATTATTATCTTCTTCTTCTTTATCTTGAGCTATTACAACCAATTCTTTTTCTGTGTTATCATCTTCGTCTATATTATTTTGAGGTAAGCTTTCAATATTATTTGTAGAGGAACTTTCAGTGTTATATAAAGTATCTTGAGATGAAGTTGAAGCTGGAGATGAAGTTGGAGTTATACTATAATCTTCATTATCTGCTACAATATTTATAGAATTTGCTTCAATAGTTAAAGAATCAACTACAATTTTAACAGGCTCAGTTGCCACAATTTCATTATCATCATTAGATGAATAACCCTCAATAGGTCCACCACCTCCGCAAGATATTAATAATAATAAAATAGAACTAAAATATATATTTTTGAAATGCATAATAATTTTCCTTTATATAAAGATTATTGATTTAATTTATAAGTTGTAGATTCCGTGTCAAGCACGGAATGACGATATTTTCCATGTCAAGCACGGGGAATGATGATATTTTCCATGTCAAGCACGGAATGACGATATTTTAAGTTTTAAAGATATATAAAATAGAATTTTAATATTCTACTTATATTAACTCAACACCTTTATCTCCAGATTCTAAATGACCAATAACATAACCACCAGTTTTTTTACAAACTTCATCTACATTTTTAGACTCAACTACAAGAGTCATCCCCACACCCATATTAAAAGTTCTAAACATCTCATCTTCATTTATATATTTACTCATAAAGTTAAAAATAGGAAGTAGTCTAATATCATCTTTTTTAATAATAGCTTTAATATTATCAGGTAACATTCGTGGTAGATTTTCTACAATTCCACCACCTGTAATATGTGCTAGTGCTATTACATTATCTTTATTTTCCTTAAAATCTTTAACATATATTTTTGTAGGTGTTAAAAGTGTTTCAAGTAAAGGTTTTCCATCAAAGTCATCTTCTAATTTCATTCCAAGTTTATCAAAAAAGAGTTTTCTCACTAAAGAATATCCATTAGAGTGAACACCACTACTTGGAAGTGCAATTACAATTTGCCCAGCTTTTACCTTTGCAACTCTATCCATTTCACTTTTTTCTGCAATTCCAACTGCAAATCCTGCCAAATCAAAATCATCTTCGCTATACATCCCTGGCATCTCAGCAGTTTCCCCACCAACTAATGCACATTCACCAATCTTACAACCCTTTGCAATACCAGATACAACAGCCTGTGCATTTTCAGGTAAAAGTTTTCCTGTAGCATAGTAATCTAAAAAGAACATAGGTGTACCAAAATTACAAATTAAATCATTTACACACATCGCAACTAAATCAATTCCTACAGTATCAAGCTTATTACTCTGTATTGCTAACATTAATTTAGTACCAACACCATCTGTAGCAGATAAAATCACAGGCTCTTTATATCCAGATGGTAATTCATAAGCTCCTGCAAAAGAACCAATTCCACCTATCACATTCTTATCAAATGTTGATTTTACATCGCTTTTAATAGCCTCCACAAAATCATTACCTGCATCTATATCTACACCTGCATCTTTATATGAAATCTTTGTCATTTTACTACTCTTTTTGTTTTTTCATTATTATATCTTATTTCATCTTCTGCTATAATAAATAATTAAAGGATTAAAATGAAAATATATTATTATATACAAACAGGACATAAAAAAAATCTTGATAGATTAAAAAGGGGTATAGCGTTAATTAAGGGATTAAAAGAAAATAATTTAGAGGTGGAGTTAATTTTAAATGATTTTAGAGCAGGATTAGTGGCAAAAGAGTTTGGTATTAATAGTAATGTAACAGTTGAAACAATTATGGATGTGGATGTTTTAGTAAATAGAGGTGATACTTTAATTATTGACACAGATGAGGATAAAAATAGAATAGAAATTTATTCAAAAGAGTATAATCTTTTTAGAATAACAGATGATATTAATGATGTCTCAAGATATGGTGAAAAAGTTATTAATATTGCTCAATCACCTTTAGTTGATACTTATTATTTAGAGAAGAAAGAGAAAGTTGAGAGAATTGCTTTTTTTTATAGTGATAGTGATTCTACAAAAGAGATACTAAAACAGAGTGAATTTTTTAAAGAGTTTAATTTTGATTTGATATTAGGTAATTATTTCTATTTAGGATATGAAGATGAATTAGCCCCTTTATTTAATAATATATATGAACCAGAAGATTATATAGATATTATCACCTCAAGCAAGACTATTGTTACATCCTCTAGACAATCAGCAATAGAGGCAAAAGCATCAGGTGCAAAAGTTATATATATAAATAATGATTTTGATATAGATAAAATAAAAAAAGAGTTAAATAAAACTCAAGAGAAACAAGATATAGAGTTAAATAAAGCAGTTAATATACTTCTTTCAAAACTAAACTATAAATCTTGACTAGACCATGAATCAAGTTCAGGACAATAAAATTCTGTCATTATATATAATAGAATCGTCATTCTATTCTGTACTACAACAATAGAATTGTCATTCCGTGCTTGACACGGAATCTAATTGTGAATCTTTAGGAATAATATAAAAATCACTTAATTTCATAAATCCTAAATCTGTTGTATTATCACCTGCTCCGATGCTTGATATCGGATTATATTTTTTTATCACAAAGTCAACGGCATACTTTTTATTTAAAAATTTAGGTAAAATTGCAAAAGATGAATCATTAATATAAAGATAATATTCATCACTAATAAAATCTTTTAGCAACTCCTCTAGTTTTATATTTTTGCTAATATTATCTCTATCTTTTTTGTTATAGATACTTATATAATATGTATCAATTATTTTAACCACAATGCCGTGACCATCTGAATAATTATCTTCTATTAGAGAGTTTACATTTTGATATAAATTATCTATATTTAGTTTTAGTGAATTATAGCTATTTTGCATAATCTCTTGCCACTGTTCATCTAAAGTATTATTACATATTATCTCTGCACCAAAATTTAATATGATCATATCAATATTAGAGCTATAATACTTATCTCTATAAAAATGGGTTCTTTGATACGATTGCATATTTCTAGCACTTGTAGGGATAAAAGCAATATCATCACTTTGAATCATTGCGTCAAGCCAAATCTTTGTACCTTTGTACATATATGATAACGGCTCCTCTTTTTTGTTTACTCCCCAAAGGATGGTCTCTTTTGTAAAGTCTGTTTTTCTTGCTGTTTGCATTAATGTATCATCAATATCGCTAAAAAATAGTAACTTTTGTGATAGGTTAAATTTGTCCATAGATATTCTCTCTTTTTATAATATTTTTTGCCCAATTTAGGTGTGTACTTTTCTCATACATTGAGCCATTATATGAGATAATTGCTTGTGTTGTGTGTAATAATTCTTTTGCAATTATATAATCATCATTTAAAACTTTATAAGCATTATGGATAATATCAATTTGCGAAGGGTTTATGATTGTTTTGTTAAATATCCCCAGAGCCGTATCTTCTGTCAACTCTTTAATCAAAATATCAGACTCTTTAAAACTATTAAAAACTGGGGCAGAAACGTGATATTTACAAGGTTTAAATGTATTGATAATAGTTGAATAGATTAGATTAAATGGCATATATTCATAAATCGTTTTTGTTGTTGTTCGTCTGATATGAAGAATATTCAAAATATCCTCTCCACCAACTCTAATACAAATTATTTCATCTTTAAATGGGTCAAGCATATTTCTAATAATGGTAAGATTGTTAAAATTAAAAACATCAATAGTTTCAAGTGTTGGCATAAAATGAAAATCTTTATTAATTAATAAATGCAGATATGTTGGCAAATTATCAACTGTAATTTTTGGTAACACAAATCCATCAACTTTTTTTATATGTTTCAATTCTAATATTTTTTTAAGATTTTCTATATTTCGTGGTCTAAGAAAAACAAATAATTTTCTTCTATGATATATTTTCAAAAGTTCTTTAACTCTTATCATTACATTTTGAACCTCATCTTCTGCAATAGAATCCTCAAGACATATTACAACAGATTTAAGATTAGGATATATATTATTAATTACCACATCAAAAAGGTGTTTATGCGTGGCAGGGACATAAAGAGTTGCCCCCATCTCTAAATAATTTATCTTTCTCATACTACTCCTTTATAATTCCAACTACACTATATGGTAAACTCTTATCCTCTTCAATCTTAATATTTTTTTCCATCGCTAATTGTTTAATATGGGTTATATCAGGGGAATTTATATCTTTTACAATAATTAAATAAGGGTCTCGTCGCAAAAGTACTCTTGCAGATTCAGCAATTCCAGGTTTAATATGATTAATATGTTTTATATTAAATTTTTCTTGAAGCACTTTAATATACTCCTCTGTCTCTTTTGCCAAAGATATATTTTTACCAATTACATCTGAAATATCTTCTATTAAGTGCATTTGCTCCACGATAGTATCTATAAAAAATTGACTTAAATCACTATCTTTATATTCTTTATAAAATTTAACACCATGAAACTGATCTTGATTTGTATACTTTTTATCTAAAACACTTCTGCTAACAAGTCCTGATACTGTTGAATTTAACGCAGAACTAGGGATAAAATAATCATCATTTGTAGCACTCACATCGGCTTTTCCTGCAATATCAGCCAAAACATGAAGTTTGCTTGATATATTAGTACTGTTTTTTTGATTATATAAAGTTACAAACTTATCTAGTTCAGCTTTAATCACACCTTTTCCTGTCCATCCATCAATAAAAACTATATTTGCATTTTTATGTTTATTCATAATATAATCAAGAGCTTTATTATCTATCTCACGGTCTCGTATAATTGATATTGAATAGTGTGGAACATCTTGATTAAATATCTCTTTTAATCCTCTTTTTACTAAAACTCCAATTGGTGTTCCTGCTCTTAATAATGATACTAAAATTACATCTTTTTTATTTGAGATATATTTTGCTAAAGCAAGAGAGTCGTTTGCAACTCTACGCTTACTATTATCAAGAGAACTATAAAAAAGTTCAAGATAATCTTTTGATGGCTCATATTCAGGTGAAAGCATTTGTGAATAGTGCAACCCATCTCTAATATTTTGCTCTTTTGTTTTAATATCTGTAAACTCAATATCTATTTGAGTAACCAAAAACTCCACATCTTCACTTTTATAACTTCCACTAAAATTTTTCATATTTTTATATCCATATAGATTATTTAATTTTTATATTATACAAAAATATTATAAATAAACGGAAGAGTTATTGAAATTTTATAGCTCTTAAAATATTAGAAGAGTTTTATGAAGAGATTAATCATTGGAGTAATAAATATCATGTTGAGGTACAAAAAGTGAAAAATAAAGAAATTTACTATATTATAAGATACCATTAAAATTATGGTGGATAGAGGGGGATTCGAACCCCCGATAGCTTAACACTATACCCACGTTCCAGGCGAGCTGATTCAACCACTCTCACATCTATCCAAGAACCAAAGTATATCATAAATAGATTTATTTAAGCTATTATTTTTGGCATCCTTCATAAATAGTGTACAGTTTACAAGACCCTGAATCAAGTTCAGGGTGACGAAAGTCCGTCGTTTAGGATTAATAAAGTCTGTCATTCCGCACTTGGCACAGAAAAGTCTGTCATTCTACACTTAACACGAAATCTTTTAAATCAAAAGTGTCTACTACTTTTGATACGAGGGTTAATTAGTTTAAAACAAATATCTAATTTATTATATAACTTTCTTTTAATCTTATTAATCTCTTGGGTCTACTAACTTTCCTGCAATTGCACTAGCCGCTGCCACAGCAGAATTAGCCAAATAGATTTCAGATGTTCTTGAACCCATTCTTCCTACAAAGTTACGATTTGTTGTAGCTACACATCTCTCATTATCTCCCAAAATCCCCATATATCCACCAAGACATGCCCCACAAGTTGGGTTACTTACAACTGCCCCTGCTTCAATAAGAATTTTTAATAATCCCTCTTCTTGTGCTTGAAGTAAAATCTTTTGAGTAGCAGGTGTTACAATCATTCTTGTATGTTTAGCTACTTTTTTGCCTTTCATTATCTCACTTGCTATTCTAAGATCCTCTATTCTACCATTTGTACAACTACCTATCATCACTTGATCAATTTTCAAATCATCTTTTACAGCCTCTTCCATACTCTTACCATTTGACGGTAAAAATGGATAAGCAATTACAGGAGATAGGTTTGCTACATCAATTTTAATCACTTGAGAGTATGAAGCATCTTCATCAGCATAGTGATATATCGGCTCATCTCTAAGCCCACTATTCACCTCTGCTCTCTCTTTTAGATACTCTTTTGTAATATCATCAACAGCAATAATCCCATTTTTTGCCCCTGCTTCAATCACCATATTACATATAGAAAATCTATCAGCCATATTTAGATATTGGATTGTATCTCCACTAAACTCAATAGCTTGATACAAAGCACCATCTACACCAATAAGTCTTATAAGTTCCAATATTATATCTTTTCCATAAATATGTTGAGCAGGTTTACCACTAAGTTCTACCTTGATAGTCTCTGGTACTTTAAACCAATTCCCACCAGTTATCATTCCAAAAGCCAAATCCGTACTACCCATACCAGTAGCAAAAGCCCCTAATGCCCCATGAGTACAAGTATGAGAATCAGCCCCAATAATCACATCACCAGGAATTACCAAACCCTTTTCAGGTAATAAAGCGTGTTCAATTCCCATATCTTTCTCATCAAAATAGTTTTTTAAGTTATGTTTATAAGCAAACTCTCTACTAATCTTAGCTTGATTAGCTGAAGCTATATCTTTGGCAGGGATATAGTGATCCATTACAATACAAAAATTATCAGGACGAGCCAAACTCTCTGCACCACTCTCATTAAATGCTTTAATTGATATTGGAGTAGTAATATCATTACCAATAATCATATCAATATCAACTCTTACAATATCTCCAGCTTTTACCTCTTTGTTGGCATGTTGTGAAAATATTTTTTCTGTTATAGTTTGTCCCATTTTAATCCCCTATTTTAATTATATTATTTTAGTATAGTTCTTTCAAAACTCGGAACTGGTGCTTTAGCTCCAGCTTTTGGTGAGGCTGAAGCCATCACTTCCGATGAGTTTTGCAATTAGTCTAGTTATCTTTATTTTTTGCAATTATATCTAAAATTTTAATAATAGTATATTTACTTCATCATCTATAGATTTACTTTTATCATCTTCGCTTGTCTCTAAAATTGCAATATTTCCAAGCATATTTGTTAGTATTGCACTGCTTCCTACTTTTTTATCTTTAAAGTCAATCTTATATTTTCCATCTACCAAAGAGTAGTTACATGCAGTAAATTCTGCTTTTTTAGCTCTTTTGATAAAAGGTTCTAAAAGTTTTGCTTTTACTCTCTTTATAGGATTCTCTGCTTTTTGAAGTTTTGCAATTAAAGGTACAAGATATAATAGTGCTGTAACAGTTGATGAATATGCAAATCCAGGAAGAGCAATAATAAATTTATCACTCTCTTGTGATATTTTTCTTGCTACCATAATATGTTGCCCTGGCTTTACTCTTACACCCTTAAAAAGTACTTCACATCCAATCTCTCTAATTACATCTTTAACAAAATCAAAATCTCCAACACTTACTCCACCAGTTGTTACAACTATATCACTCTGTTCTAGTGCCTCTTTTATGCTCTTTGTAATTGTCTCTTTATCATCCAAAATACAACCCATCTGCATAGGTATCGCACCATATTTCTTTACAATCGCTTCTAATATATAGTTATTAGAACTTCGTATTTGAGAAGAGTTAGTTTGAGTCTCCCCTAATTCTAATAGTTCGCTTCCTGTTGATATTATAGAAACAGTTGGTTTTTCATATACCAAAACAGAAACAATATTTAAACTTGCCATCACTCCAATTTCTGCAAAATCAATTTTTGTATCTTTTTTAATAAGTATTTGGTCTTTTATATAATTTTCGCCTATTTCTCTTACTGAAAAACCAAAATCAACAGGCTCATTAATATTGATATAATCTCCATCAACCTCAACATTTTCAATTGGAATTAGTGTATCTGAACCTTTTGGCATAAGAGAACCTGTAAAAGTTTTAATACATTTTGCATCTTCTACCTCATCTTTAAGCTCTTTTCCTGCTGGATTAATAGAACTAATTTGTAATCTCTTTAACTCTTGGTCTGCAAATTTAATTGCATATCCATCCATTGCTGAAGTTGGAAACTCAGGAGAATTATTAGTTGATATTATATCTTCTGCCAAAGTATAACCCAACGCATCACATAAATATAATTTTTTTCTTTTATAATTATTAATCTCAATAGAGTTTAATATATTAATAGATTCATCAAAATGAATAAATGACATCTTTTTTATCCTTTTTTATTTTTAATTATAGTCTTAACTAATATTACACATATTTAAATTATTTTTAAAATTCAAGGGTAACCGAGGGATTGCCCCTACAAAGGGTTGATTATCCGTAGGGGTATCCCCCTTGTGGGTACCCTAAAACATGAATAATTATAAATTTTTATGATAAAAGTCCTGCACCACTCATTGGGGTACTTCTATCTTCTGCATAAACTCTTTTTCCATCAATTACATCATATTTCCAAATAGGAGCATTTGCCTTAAAATCCTCAACAAATTCATCAATTAATTCTAATGCTACTCTCCTTTTTGGAGAAAATACTGCCGATATATAAGAGCTTGTATGAACTTTAACATCACCTCTTGCATGAGCCATCTTTACAATTGCTCCTCTTCTTTCTGCTTTTTCTACCCAATTATTAAACCAAGCTTGAAGAATAGGTTCATAAATATCAAAACTTAAAGCTTCAATATTATCTTCTGCTCTAATTGTTCCAATAAAAGGGATATAAGCACCATAATTTGAACTACTTTGTTCATCTAACCATCTGCCAAAAATCTCTTTTGTATCTAATGCACCATCATAAAGTTCCATATTAACCACCACAAACAGGTGGTAAAATAGATACTCTATCACCATCTTTAAGTGTTAAATCTAAATCATTAACCATATTGTCATTAACTGCAACAGCACTTTTATCAAGCCAAGAGGCTATATCTTTATTTTCTTTTAGCTTTAAAGCTAACTCTCTTAAATTTTGTACATCAACATCAATGGGATTTTTTCCCATTGGTCCTAAAAATTCTACTTTTATCATTAATACTCTTTTTTAATTTAATTTACTAAAACTGACAAATTATATCACTTCTTAATTTAAATTTTATATTATTTTTTATAGCAAAATACTTAAAATACAAAAAATTTTAAAAAAATCCAAAAAACCCTTGACTTTATTTAAAAATTTATATATAATCTCAGTCCCTTAAGAGTTTTACTCAAAAGGAAATGGTGCTGATGTAGCTCAGTTGGCTAGAGCAGCTGATTTGTAATCAGCAGGTCGGGGGTTCGAGTCCCTTCATCAGCTCCATTAAATATAATTATCAGTGTTTGACCAGTAAAAATAAAAACAATTTTTATAACGGTTGGTGGGTTACTCAAGTGGCCAACGAGGGCGGATTGTAAATCCGCTGACTACGTCTTCGAAGGTTCGAATCCTTCACCCACCACCATTTATAATAGTTGCGGGAGTAACTCAGTGGCTAGAGTTCCTGCCTTCCAAGCAGGCTGTCGCGAGTTCGAATCTCGTCTCCCGCTCCATTTTAAATTAACTGGAAGCTGGTGTGAATTGTATTGATAAAACTCAAGCTAACTTACACCAAAAAATAATCAAATACTATTAAAAAATAATTATTAAATATATTAGAAAAGAGATAAAATTGTAATTTTACAGTTTTATTAATGCCCAGATAGCTCAGTGGCAGAGCACTTGCTTGGTAAGTAAGAGGTCGGCGGTTCAATTCCGCTTCTGGGCTCCATAATGAATTTATGGAGTCTAAAGAAACATTGAGCAAAAATTGACTATAATGTCAAAAATAAAATTTAAGATAAGCTAAGAGAGGATACAAAATGGCAAAAGAAAAATTTGAACGAAATAAACCACATGTTAATATTGGTACAATTGGACATGTTGATCATGGTAAAACTACATTAACTGCAGCTATTTCAGCTGTATTAACAGCAAAAATGGGTGGAGAGATGATGGATTACGATGCTATCGATAATGCTCCAGAAGAAAGAGAAAGAGGAATTACAATTGCTACTTCTCATATTGAGTATGAAACAGAAACTAAGCATTATGCTCATGTAGATTGTCCAGGTCACGCCGATTATGTTAAAAATATGATTACTGGTGCTGCTCAGATGGATGGTGCTATTCTTGTTATTGCTGCTACTGATGGGCCAATGGCTCAAACTAGAGAGCATATTTTACTTTCTAAGCAAGTTGGTGTTCCTTATATTGTTGTTTTCATGAACAAAGAAGATCAGTTAGATGACGAAGATAAAGAAGAAATGTTAGAACTTGTTGAGATGGAGATTAGAGAATTACTTGAAGAATATGAATTCCCAGGTGATGATACTCCAGTTATTGCTGGTTCTGCATTCCAAGCTCTTGAGTCTGCAAAAATAGGAAAGGAAGATGAGTGGACTGCTAAAATTATAGAATTAATGGATGCAGTAGATTCTTATATTCCAACTCCTAAAAGAGAGACAGAGCTTGATTTCTTAATGCCAATTGAAGATATTTTTTCAATTCAAGGTAGAGGTACTGTTGTAACTGGTAAAATCGATAGAGGTACAGTATGTATCAGTAATTCTGTTGAAATTGTTGGTATCAAAGATACACAAACAACAACAGTTACTGGTGTTGAAATGTTCCGTAAAGAGATGGACTGTGGAGAAGCTGGTGATAATGCTGGTATCCTTATCAGAGGTATTGATAAAGAAGCAGTACAAAGAGGTATGGTTCTTTGTAAGCCAGGTTCAATTACTCCTCACTCTAAGTTTGAAGCAGAAATTTATGTTCTTAAAAAAGAAGAGGGTGGTAGACATACACCATTCTTTAATAACTATAGACCACAATTTTATGTAAGAACAACAGATGTTACAGGTTCAATTACTCTTCAAGAGGGTACAGAAATGGTTATGCCAGGTGACAATGTTAAAATAAATGTTGAACTTATCAACCCAGTTGCACTAGAGCAAGGTACTAAATTTGCTATCCGTGAAGGTGGTAGAACTGTTGGTGCTGGTGTTGTTAGTAAAATAATTGAATAGTTAATATTTAAGAGATAGATTTTTCTATCTCTTAAAATAAATCACTATCTTTGGAGATAATATGAGAGAAACAGTACATTTAGGTTGTGAAAAGTGCACAAGAAGAAACTATCACACAAATAAAAATAAGAGAAATACAACAGGAAAACTTGCATTAAAAAAATATTGTAAGTGGTGTAAAGAGAGAACTATTCATAAAGAGATGAAACTGTAAGGTTTCGCTCTTTAATTATTTAATTATAGGTGCATAGCTCCAACGGTAGAGCACCGGATTCCAAATCCGGGTGTTGGGGGTTCGAATCCCTCTGCGCCTGCCACAAATTAAGGTATAAAATGGGAAAAATTTCAACATTTATTGCTCACGCAAGAGAAGAAATACATAAAGTAATATTTCCGACTAAAGTACAAGTAAAACAAGCATTTTTAGCAGTTATTATGGTTGTAACTGTCATATCAATATTTTTAGCATTGGTGGATTTACTTATGTCATCAATTGTATCATCAGTTCTTTAGGGATTAATGATGGCTTATCAATGGTATGCAATACAAACATATGCTGGAAGTGAAATATCAGTAAAAAAAGCAATAGAACAACTCGTAATAGATTATAAAATAGAAGAAAAAGTTAAAGATATAGTTGTTCCAATAGAAGAAGTTATAGAGGTTAAAAATGGAGAAAAGAAGATTACTCAAAGATCTCTTTATCCAGGTTATGCTTTTGGTCATATAGATTTAGATACAGATCTTTGGCATAAGATTCAATCTTTACCAAGAGTTTCTAGATTTATTGGTGAACAAAAGACACCCACAGCACTTACTAGTGCAGATGTAAAAAAAATCTTAGAAAAGATGGAAAATAAATCAGCACCTAGACCAAAAGTTGAATTTGAAAATGGTGAAATGGTTCGTATTACAGAAGGACCATTTTCCAATTTTACAGGTATGGTTGAAGAGTATGATTTTGATCATGGTAAATTAAAGTTAAATGTCTCTATTTTTGGTAGAAATACACCAGTAGAGATGTTATACACTCAAGTAGAAAAAATTATTTAAGAGGAGAAAGATATGGCAAAAAAAGAGAGCAGTAGATTTAAACTTATGATTCCTGCTGGATCTGCAAATCCATCACCACCAGTTGGTCCTGCATTGGGTCAAAGAGGTGTGAATATTATGGAATTTTGTAAAGCATTCAATGAGCAAACTAGAGATAAAATGGGGTTCAAAATACCTGTAGAAATCATTGTTTATACAGATAGAAGTTTCAGTTTTATTACTAAACAACCACCAGCAAGTGATTTAATTAAAAAAGCTGCAGGAATTAAAAAAGGTACTGATAATCCTTTATTAAATAAAGTCGCTACAATTAGTAGAGAAAAACTAAATGAAATTGTTGATCAAAAGATAGAAGATCTTAACACTAATGATAAAGAGATGGCAGCTAAAATTATAGCTGGTAGTTGTAAAAGTATGGGTGTTGATATAGCGGATTAATCCTAGATACCACGGAGGATTTTAAATATCGTGGGAGCAAATGAAGCGGAGAGAATAATGGCAAACAAAGTTAGTAAAAGAAGAGAAGACTTATTAAATAAAATTGATGTTACAAAAAAATATAGTATTGATGAATCAATGAGCTTAATCAAAGATTTAAAATCAGCTAAATTTGACGAAACAATAGAGATAGCATTAAATTTAAATGTTGATCCAAGACATGCTGATCAGATGATTAGAGGTTCTGTTGTACTTCCTAATGGTACTGGTAAAACTGTAAAAGTAGCAGTTTTTGCTAAAGGGGTTAAAGTAGATGAAGCAAAAGCAGCTGGAGCTGATTTTGTAAATACTGATGAATTGATAGAACAAATTCAAGCTGGAAATATAGAGTTTGATACAGTTATTGCAACACCTGATATGATGGGTATTTTAGGTAAAGTGGCTCGTATATTAGGACCAAAAGGTTTAATGCCAAATCCAAAAACAGGAACAGTGACTATGGATGTAGCAACTGCTGTTAATAATGCAAAGGGTGGACAAGTTAACTTTAGAGTTGATAAAAAAGGTAACATCCATGCAGGAATTGGTAAAATAAGTTTTGATGTTGATAAGATAAAAGAAAATTTTGTTACATTTATGACAAAAATAAATAAACTAAAACCAGCATCTGCTAAAGGTAGATATATTAAAAATGCTGCTATTTCATTAACAATGAGTCCAGCAGTAAGTTTAGATACAGCAGAATTATTAGAGTTAAAATAATATTTTAATTTGATATTTATATATCTTAGGCTAAAGATAATAGGGGCGAAAGCTTAAATAGATTAATTTCTGCTTCTTAAATGAAGAATCCCTATTAGAAGTCGAAAGGAGAATTTGATGACAAGAAGTGAAAAAGTAGAATTAGTAACTGGTATGACTAGTGAGTTTTCTGAAGCTGGAGCTGTTATAGTTTGTGACTATAAAGGTCTTACTTGTAAAGAGTTAGAGAGCGTTAGAGCATTAGCAACAGAAAATGATGCAAAAGTTAAAGTTGTAAAAAATAGTTTAGCTGCTATTGCTTTAGAAAAAGCGGGTGCAGAAGCTTTAATATTTAAAGATATGAACTTAGTTATTTGGGGTAATGATCAAATATCAACTTGTAAAACTGCTGATAAAGCAGCTACAGAGTTTAAAAGTAAATTTGTAATTAAGAGCGGTCTATTTGAAGGTAAGGCACAAGACCTTGCAACAATTAATGCAATGGCTAAACTTCCAGGTCGTGATGAGTTACTTGGTATGTTACTTAATGTTTGGAATGGTCCAGCAAGAGGCATAGCAATAGGTCTTCAGGCATTGGCAGATAAAAAAGCAGAAGATGGCGAAGCTGAAGTTACAGTAGAAGCTTAATTTATTAATATAAAAATTAAAATAATAAGAAGGATATACAATGGCTACAACTAAAGAAGATGTAATAGAATATATATCAAACTTAACAGTACTAGAGTTAAGTGAATTAGTAAAAGAGTTTGAGGAAAAATTTGGAGTATCTGCTCAGGCAACTGTTGTTGCTGGTGGTGGTGATGCTGGTGCAGCAGTAGAGGAGCAAACAGAATTTGATGTTGTTCTTACAGATGCTGGTGCTAAAAAGATTGCTGCGATTAAAGTAGTAAGAGCAATTACTGGTCTTGGGCTTAAAGAAGCTAAAGCAGCAGTTGAAGGTGTACCAACTGTACTTAAAGAAGCGGCATCTAAAGAAGAAGCTGAAGAGATTAAAGCTCAGATTGAAGAAGCTGGAGCTAAGTGCGAACTTAAATAAGTTCTACTATAAGTTGAAAAGTGGGGCAGGTCTAACCTGTTCCACTTTTTTAGATTATGGACTTTAGCAACTTACAAGGATATAGTGACAAGCTATTTAGGGTTAATACTTACGCCCTTATGTAATAGTTTTTGAGTGTATCTTTTATAACAACTAACCATTTAACACAGAACATAGATATATTAAAAAACAATTATAAAGGTTATAATATGTTAGACTCTTTACATTCAGGTAATAGACTCAGAGTGGATTTTACCAAAACTCCAAAGGTAATAGAAATCCCAAATCTTCTACAACTTCAACAACAAAGTTACGGAAACTTTTTGATGTTAGATCACAGAGACAGAAGAAATAGTATTATTGAAAAGGTCTTTAGATCATCTTTTCCTATTCATGATCAGCAAAATAGATTAACACTTTCATATAAAAATTCAGAGATAGTTAAACCAAAATATACAGTTAGAGAGTGTATGGAGAGAGGTCTTACCTATTCCGTATCACTAAAAATGAATATCTCTTTGACTATTTGGAATAGAGATGAAAAAACAGGTGAAAAACTTGATCCAAGAGAGATAAAAGAACAAGCTATTTTTGTACGAGATATTCCTCTTATGACAGATAGAACATCTTTTGTTGTTAATGGTGTTGAAAGAGTAATTGTAAATCAACTTCACCGTAGTCCTGGAGCTATATTTAAAGAAGAGGTATCCTCTACTGTATCAAATAAAGTCGTATACTCTGCACAAATTATTCCAGACCGTGGTTCATGGTTATATTTTGAATATGATGCAAAAGATATTTTATACGCAAGAATTAATAAACGAAGAAAGATACCTGTAACGATTTTTTTTAGAGCGTTAGATTACTCAAAAGAGGATATAATAAAACTATTTTATCCAATTAAAGAGATATATATTAAAGATAATAGATTTGTTACAAAATTTAATCTGGATGATTTTATTGGTCGCGCTCAATTTGAAGTTAAAGATATTAAAGGTAATATAATTATTGCTGCTGGTAAAAGACTTACAAAAAGAAAAGGTCAAAAACTTCTTGAAGATGGCTTAGAGTGGATTGAGTATCCTCTTGAAATTTTAATGGACAGATATTTATCATCTGCTGTTATTGACCAAGAGAGTGGAGAGGTTATTTATGATGCTGTAACACTTCTTGATGAGGCAAAACTAAAAGAGCTAATAACTTTGGGTATAGAGAAAATTGAGATAGCTGATGACCTTGCAGAGGGGATGGATAACTCTATTATAAAATCATTTATTGCTGATAGTGAATCTCTAAGACTTCTTAAGCAAATGGAAGATATTGAAGATGAAAATTTACTTTCTGTAATTAGAATTTATAAAGTAATGAGACCAGGTGAGCCTGTAACTCCAGAAGCAGCAAAAGAGTTCTTTAAGCAACTATTCTTTGATTTAGAGAGATACGATTTAACTAAGGTTGGTCGAATGAAGATGAATCATAAATTAGGTCAAGATATTCCAGAGTATATAACAGTTTTAACAGCAGAGGATATAATTAATACAGTTAAATATCTTATTAAAGTTAAAAATGGTTATGGTCAAATAGATGATAGAGATCATTTAGGAAATAGAAGAATTAGAGCAATTGGTGAATTATTAGGTAATAAACTTCATAGCGGTCTTATCAAAATGCAAAAAGCAATCAGAGACAAAATGACTACAATATCAGGTTCTATTGATGAGCTTATGCCTCACGATTTGGTAAATTCTAAAATGATTACAAACTCAGTATTAGAGTTTTTTTCAACAGGTCAGTTATCACAATTTATGGATCAAACTAACCCTCTATCAGAAGTTACACATAAAAGAAGACTTTCTGCTCTTGGTGAAGGTGGACTAGTAAAAGAGAGAGCTGGATTTGAAGTAAGAGATGTTCACCCAACTCACTATGGAAGATTATGTCCAATTGAGACTCCAGAGGGTCAAAATATTGGTTTGATTAATACTTTGTCAACTTATGCAAAAGTTAATGAGCTTGGTTTTATTGAAGCACCTTATAAAAAAGTTATTGATGGTAAAGTTCAAGATGAGATTGTATATATCACAGCAACTCAAGAGGAGAATCAAGTAATCGCACCAGCTTCAACTAAAGTTGATGAAAATGGGATGATTATTGAACCTCTTATTGAGAGTAGATTAAATGGTAATATTGGTCTTAATGATACAATGAAAGTTAATTTAATTGATATATCTCCACTTATGATTTCTGGTTCTGCTGCTGCATTGATTCCATTTTTAGAACATGATGATGCTAACCGTGCATTGATGGGTTCAAACATGCAACGACAAGCAGTACCTCTTCTTAAAACAGAAGCTCCAATGGTTGGAACAGGTATGGAATCTATTATATGTAGAGATTCTTGGGAGTGTACCAAAGCTAAAAGAGCAGGTCGTATAGAAAAAGTTGATTCAAAAAATATTTATGTTATGGGTGAAGATGATGATGGCGTATTTATTGACCATTATCCACTAGAAAAAAATATGAGAACCAACCAAAATACTACATTTTCGCAAGTTCCAACAGTTAAATTAGGTGATGAGGTAAAAGCACTTCAGCCAATTTCAGATGGACCAAATATGGATAAAGGTGAACTTGCGATTGGTAAGAATATCCTTTTAGCATTTATGCCTTGGAATGGTTATAACTACGAAGATGCTATTATCATCTCTGAAAAAGTAATTATAGAAGATAGATTTACATCAATTCATATTTATGAAAAAGAGGTTGAAGCTAGAGAGCTTAAACATGGAACAGAAGAGATAACTAGAGATATTCCAAATATACGTGAAGATGAACTTTGTCACCTTGATGAGAGTGGTATTGTTAAGATGGGTACATATATTAAGCCTGGTATGATTATTGTGGCAAAAGTATCTCCAAAAGGGGAGATTAAGCCAACTCCAGAAGAGAGACTTCTAAGAGCAATCTTTGGTGAAAAAGCTGGACATGTTGTAAATAAATCTTTATATTGTCCCGCTAGTATGGAAGGGGTAGTTGTAGATATTAAGGTATTTACAAAAAAAGGTTATGAAAAAGATGAAAGAGCAAAACAAGCTTATGAAGATGAAAAAGCTATTTTAGATAGTGACCATCACGATCAGCTTTTAATGATTGATAGAGAAGAGATGATGAGAATCACTAGTTATCTTTCAAAGAATACTCTTAACAAAGCAGTTACAGTTGATGAAGTTGATTATGAAATTGGCTCTTATATCCCAACAGATGTAATTAAAAAAATTAATAGATTTGCATTAAGAGGTGTAGTTCAATCATATGGTTCAAATATTCAATCGGAATACGAAAAGATTAAAAATTATTTCTTAAAACAAAAGAAAAAACTTAAAAATGACCATGAAGAGAAACTAAATATTTTAGAGAAAGATGATATTTTACCAAGTGGTGTAACAAAACTTGTAAAAGTATATATTGCAACTAAAAGAAAGCTAAAAGTTGGTGATAAGATGGCTGGACGACATGGAAACAAAGGTATTGTTTCTAATATAGTTCCAGAGATTGATATGCCATATATGGAAGATGGAAGAGCTGTTGATATGATTTTAAATCCTCTAGGGGTTCCTTCTCGTATGAATATTGGACAGATTCTTGAGATTCATTTAGGTTTAGTTGGTAAGAATTTAGGTGATCAGATTCAAACAATGTTTGATGAACAAAAAGAGACCTATATTAAAGATATGAGAGAAAAGATGATTAAGATAGCTGATGTTGCTAAATTAATGCGAGCAAAAGCAACTATTGAATCTCTTAATGATGAGGAACTATTAGTTCATGCTAGAGATTGGGCAAAAGGTGTTAAATTTGCTACTCCTGTATTTGAGGGGACAAATAGAGAAGAGTTTGATAAATTATATAAACTAGCAAGAATGGAAGATGATAGTAAAACAGTTCTTTATGATGGTAAAACTGGTGAAAGAATTTTAGAGAGAGTAAATGTTGGTTATATGTATATGCTAAAACTTCATCACCTTGTTGATGAAAAAGTTCATGCTCGTTCAACTGGACCATACTCACTTGTAACTCAACAACCAGTTGGAGGTAAAGCATTATTTGGTGGGCAGAGATTTGGAGAGATGGAAGTATGGGCATTGGAGGCCTATGGTGCTTCACATATTCTAAAAGAGATGCTTACAATTAAGTCTGATGATGTTGAGGGTAGAGCAAATGCTTATAGAGCAATTACTAGAGGAGAGAGTGTGCCAGAATCTGGTGTACCTGAAACAATGTTTGTTCTTACTAAAGAGCTTCAAGCATTAGGACTTGATGCAGAACTTTATGAGAAGAAAAAAGAAGTTGAAGGAGAGGAAGATGAATAGTATATTAGAGGGTTTAACACCAATTAATCTTAATGATGAGATTAGACCAAAAGATATAGAGGCTCTTCAACTTAGAGTAGCCTCTCCTGAAAAAGTTTTATCATGGAGTTATGGTGAGGTTAAAAAACCAGAAACTATTAACTATAGAACTTTAAAACCAGAAAGAGATGGACTTTTTTGTGCAAAAATCTTTGGTCCAGTAAGAGATTATGAATGTCTTTGTGGAAAATATAAAAAGATGCGTTATAAAGGTGTAGTTTGTGAAAAATGTGGAGTAGAAGTTACTGCATCTAAAGTTAGAAGAAGCAGAATGGGACATATTGAATTGATTGCTCCTGTTGCCCATATTTGGTATGTATCATCTCTTCCTAGCCGTATAGGGACACTTCTTGGTGTAAAAATGAAAGACCTTGAGAGAGTTTTATATTACGAAGCATATATTATCAAAGATCCTTCTGATGCTACTTACGATAGTGAAGGGGAAAATCCACTTACTAAATTTGATATTTTAAATGAAGAGCAGTATCAACAAATTATGCAAAGATTTCCTGATAGTGAAATTGATGGTAGAATGGGAGGAGAGATAGTTCAAGAACTTTTAGCAGAGCTTGATTTAGTGGAGATGTTTAACCAGCTCAAAGAGGATATTACAGCAACTAAATCTGAATCTAAAAGAAAAACTATTATTAAAAGATTAAAAGTAATAGAGGCATTTTTGACATCTGGAAATAGACCAGAATGGATGATGCTTACAAATCTTCCTGTTCTTCCACCAGATTTAAGACCACTTGTTAGCCTTGATGGTGGTAAATTTGCTGTATCTGATGTAAATGATTTATACAGAAGAGTAATAAACCGAAATCAAAGACTTAAAAGACTTACAGAACTTGATGCTCCTGAGATTATTGTTAGAAATGAAAAGAGAATGCTTCAGGAATCTGTTGATGCACTTTTTGATAACGGTAGAAGAGGAAATGCAGTTAAAGGTGCAAATAAAAGACCTTTAAAATCACTTTCTGAAGTTATTAAAGGTAAGCAAGGACGATTTAGACAAAACTTACTTGGTAAAAGAGTGGATTTCTCAGGGCGTTCTGTAATTGTTGTTGGACCAGATTTGAGAATGGATCAGTGTGGTATTCCAAAGATTATGGCACTTGAATTATTTAAGCCACATCTTATGGCAAAACTAGAAGAAAAAGGTTATGCAACAACTCTAAAACAAGCTAAAAAAATGATAGAGAAAAAAGCTAATGAGGTTTGGGAGTGTCTTGAAGAGGTTGTTGAATCTCATCCTATATTACTTAACCGTGCACCAACTCTACATAAATTATCAATTCAAGCGTTTCACCCACGATTGATCGAGGGTAAAGCGATTAGACTTCATCCTTTAGTTTGTGCTGCTTTTAATGCCGATTTTGATGGTGATCAAATGGCTGTTCATATCCCTTTATCAGATCAAGCAATTGCAGAGGCAAAAGTATTAATGTTGTCATCTATGAATATTTTGCTTCCTGCTTCAGGTAAAGCTATTGCTGTTCCATCTCAAGATATGATTTTAGGTCTTTATTACCTAACTTTAAAGAAAAATGATGTTAAGGGTGAGCATAAACTGTTTGCTAATATTGATGAAGTTGTAATTGCCTTTGAGGGTAATCATCTTGATTTAAATGCTAGAATTAAAACAGTAATTGATGGTCGAATAGCTCTAACAACAGCTGGTAGATTAATTTTAAAATCAATTATTCCTGATTATGTTCCAGCAAAATATTGGAATAAAATTTTAAAGAAAAAAGATATTGGCGCATTAGTTGATTATATTTATAAAATAAGTAGTATATCTTTAACCGCACAGTTTCTTGATGATTTAAAAGATATTGGTTTTAAATATGCTACAAGAATTGGTGTATCTATCTCTATTGATGATGTTATGATTCCTGATATTAAAGATAAAATGGTAATTGAAGCTAAAGCAGAAGTTATTGAAATTCAAAAACAATTTGATAAAGGTCTATTAACGGAACAAGAGCGATATAATAAAATTATTGATATTTGGACAGATACAAATAATAACATATCATCTATTCTAATGGACTTGATTAAAAAAGATAAAGGTGGATTTAACTCTATCCATATGATGGCTGATTCTGGTGCTAGGGGTAGTGCTTCTCAAATTAGACAACTATCAGGTATGCGTGGATTGATGGCAAAATCGGATGGTTCTATTATTGAAACACCAATTACATCAAATTTCCGTGAAGGTCTAAATGTATTAGAGTACTTTATCTCTACTCACGGTGCTAGAAAAGGTCTTGCAGATACTGCTATGAAAACAGCAAGTGCTGGTTATTTAACTCGTAAACTTATTGATGTTGCTCAAAATGTTAAAGTAAGTATTGATGATTGTGGAACACATGAAGGGATTGATGTATCTGATATTGTTGTTGGTAATGAGTTAATTGAGCCAATATCTGATAGAATCTATGGTAGAGTTATTGCTAGAGATATTATTGACCCTATTACAAATGAGGTTATAATTTCTGAAGGTACTATGATAGATGAAGAGATGTCTCATCGTGTGGAAAATGCTGGTGTAAGAATAGTTATAATCAGAGCCCCTTCAACTTGTAAAGCATCACATGGTATTTGTTCTAAATGTTATGGTCTAAATATGGCAGAAAATAAGATTGTAAAAAGAGGTGAGGCTGTTGGTGTAATTGCTGCTCAATCAATTGGTGAACCAGGAACTCAACTTACACTTAGAACATTCCATACAGGTGGAACAGCTAGTGCAGGTAAAGAAGATAGACAAGTAATTGCAACAAAAGAGGGCTTTATTAGATATTATAAACTATCAGTTTATGAAAATCGTGACCATCAACTAATTATAGCAAACAGAAGAAATGCTGGTGTTTTGTTAGTTGAGCCAAAAATTAAAGCATTGAATGATGGTATTATCAATATTGTTACAACACATGATGAAGTAACAATATCTATGACAAATGATAGTGGTGAAGAGATAAGATATAATTTACGAAAAAATGATATTGCAAAATCTAATGAACTTGCAGGTATTGCTGGTAATATAGATGGGAAATTGTATCTTCCTTTCCAAAATGGAGATAAAGTTCAAGAAGATGATTCAATATTAGAATCAATCAAGGAAAGCTGGAGTGTTCCAAATAGAATCCCATTTGCTAGTGAACTTAAAGTTAAAGATGGTGATCCTGTAACACAAAATGTTCTAGCGGATGCAAAAGGTAAATTAAAATATTTCATCTTAAAAGGTGATTATCTTGAAGCAATTGATACAATTAAAAATGGACAACCAGTAAAAGAGAAGGGTTTATTTGCTGTAATTGTAGATGATAATGGGAGAGAAGCAGCAAGACACTACATCTCAAGAGGTTCAATTGTTAAGATTCCAGATGATGAACAAGTTCAAAGAGGTGATATTATATCTTCTCCTGAAAATATTTCACAAAAAGTTATTTCGGAATGGGATCCATATTCAGAACCGATTATCTCTGAAAAATCAGGTACTATTAAATTTGAAGATATTATTCCTGGTGCAACAGCAACAGAGCAATTTGATGAATTAACAGGTGATACAAGATTGGAGCTTAATGATTATATTCCAACAACATATAAACCATCAATTATTTTATCAACTGATGATGGAGATATTATAAGATATCAACTTGACCCAAGAAGTATTCTTTTTGTAAAAGATGGTGAAGAGGTTACAGTTGCTGATATTTTAGCAAAGAAACCAAAAGCAGCCGTTAAGTCAAGTGATATCACATCTGGTCTTCCAAGAGTTTCTGAATTATTTGAAGCAAGACGACCAAAAGATATTGCTTTAATTGCACTTATTGATGGTGAAGTTAGCTTTGGTAAACCTTTAAGAGGTAAAGAGAGACTAATTATTATTGGTGAAAATGGTCAAATTACAGAACAATTTATTGATAAAAATAAAATAGCATTGGTAAAAACTGGTGAGTTTGTTCATGCTGGAGAAAAACTAACAGATGGTACAATCTCAAGTCATGATATTTTATCAACTCTAGGAAGTAAAGCTCTTTATGAATATATTGTTAGTGAAGTTCAACTTGTATACCGAAGACAAGGGGTAAATATCTCTGATAAACATATTGAGATTGTTGTATCACAAATGATGAGACAAATTAAAATTGTAGATAGTGGTGATAGTAAATTTATTGCTGGAGATATAATTTCAAGAAAGAAATTTGAAGAAGAGAATAGAAAAGTTCTTAAACTATTTGGTGAACCAGCAATTGCTGAACCTCTACTAGTAGGTATTACAAGAAGTGCTGTTGGAGCTGATAGTATAATCTCTGCAGCTTCTTTCCAAGATACTACTAAAGTTCTTACTTCTGCTTCTATTGCTGGAACTGTTGATGGTTTCCATGACTTAAAAGAGAATGTTGTTATTGGTAGATTAATCCCAGTTGGAACAGGTATGGTAGATTTAAATAAAGTATCTCTTACTAAAATAGGCGAACAATAAAAGCATTATTATTCTACAAGATATATTTATACTAATGACAATCTATTAAGATTGTCATTACTTCCTTTCAAAATTCATCTTTAGATTCCATATCCTAAACAAGAATAATGGTTGTCATTCTGTGTTTGAGACACGAGATCTAAAAAAAAGTTTTAAAACTATCCTCTAGCTTTTGTGCTATAATAATCTTTTAAATTAGCCTATAAAAATTGATGTGCCAAATATATTTAATAAAAAAGTAATAGCAAATAACTGACATTCATCACCCCTATAAACTTAAACGAATATAATAAGGAATTAATATATAAATGAGGAGTACATCATCTATTTCAGAAAAACAAATAACTGACATTCATCACCCCTATAAACTTAAAGTAATATAATAAGAAATAAATATATATATTAGGAATATACCATCTGTTTTACAAAAATAAATAAAATAAAAACAAAAAAGTTAGGACATCTAGGCTTAGTGGCAGGAATGTGTAAAGAGTTAAATATATCTCAAATAGTCAATAACCATATAGTCACAGGAGACCAAAGAACCCTGAGTCATGGGGACGCTGTGGTCGCTATGATCATCAATGGCTTGGGATTTACAGGTACGCCACTCTATATGACTCCACAATATTTTGAAGATAAACCAATAGCTCAACTATTAGGAAAAGATATAGAGGCAAAAAGTATAAATGATATAGCACTAGGACGAACTTTGGATAAAATATATGAGTATGGAGTTAGTGATTTATTCTCAAAAATAGCTTCAAATGCTGTAAAAACTCTTGGGATTTCTTCAAAAATAGGACATTTGGACTCAACTGCCTTTGCAACTCATATAGAAAAAGAGAAAGAGACAGGTGATGGAACAGTTGAGATACAAAAAGGTCATAGCAAAGATTATAGACCAGATTTAAATCAAATAGCTCTCAATATGATAGTAGAAAATAGGGCAAATTTGCCAATATATCTGGAAGTTTCTAGTGGAAATCAAAGTGATAAAGTGAAATTTGCTGAAATTATTCAAGCACAAGTGGATAATCTAAAAAACTATTATGGGATTGAGTATATTGTCGTAGATTCTGCTTTATATACCAAAAATAATCTTGAAAAACTAGAAGAAGAAGAGATATTTTGGATAACAAGAGTACCAAATAGCAGAACTATTGTCAAAGGTATTATCTCAACCATAGAGTTCAGTCAATTAGAAATAATTGATGATAACTACTCATATTTGGAGATAGGAAGCAACTATAATGATGTAAATCAAAGATGGATAATTGTACATAATAAAGAGATAGAATATCTAAAAAACAGGAGTACAATCAAGAAATTTGATATAAATAGTAAAAAAGATTTAAAAGCTAAAATAAGATATGAAAAACAGAAATTTGCTTGTGAAATTGATGCGATAAAAGCACTAGAAGAGTTAAAGAAAAAGCTATTAATCTCCGATGTAGAGGGCTTTAGGCTTGTTGAACATAAGAGATATTCAACAAGAGGAAAACCTAAAAAAGATGCTATTAAAGATGTTACAGAGTATACTGTTTTAGTAAATATGACTAGTAATCTAAGTAAATTTCATGAAGAGAAAAAG